>Ga0307507_10003294_pt1 | contig 31719 bp, 26 predicted proteins | sample 7_EM_MG_FD_207223 | JGI IMG/M metagenome (GOLD analysis project Ga0307507, IMG submission 207223) | Populus trichocarpa ectomycorrhiza microbial communities from riparian zone in the Pacific Northwest, United States - 7_EM | ecosystem: Host-associated > Plants > Roots > Unclassified | place... | reverse complement strand
GGCTCGCTTACCGCTAGCGCCTTGGCGGCTGCCCCTTTATATATATTTACTATGGTCCTTGCGACCCCCTTCTTTTCTTCTCCTTAGCTTAGTATCTTTATTAGATAGCAATCCACAAGCTTTAGTTCAGAGGCATTTGTGCGAGCCGTCACATAGTTAGTCCAAAAGGAAGTACTTTATATTTATATGTTCCGTAACGGTAAAGAGAATAGGTAAGTTAAAAGGGGCTTAACTAGGTTTAATAAAGCCCTTATTTAGGTTATTAATAAGGTACTACTTTATAGCCTATAATTCAGCAGTAGACTGCTAATAAAGGGGGCTATAGCTAAGTGTGTCTTCCTTATTTGGCTTAATCTTAATCTTATAGTTATATGGTTAGTAAGGCGTGAGTATATTTAATACTGCCTTAGAGAACACATCCTTAAATTTCTAGTATTAATAGGGTAGTTTCTGTTCTACTAGCTTCTTATTTATAAGCTTGCCTTTTTGTTTACTAAGCTTATTTTCCTTTTCCTTAATTATTTAATTAATTTTATATAAGCTGGTAGTAAAGGTAACGGTATTAGGTTAGACTAAGTTCCGGTAGAATCCTATAGCGCTAATATAGTAGATATTAACTAGTAGGAGGTCCATAGGTTTCTTTACAGACTATTATTAGGCCGTATTTTGTAGCCTAGGGTTTATAATCTTTCTTAGCTCCTGTTTTATCTTTTATAAGTTATCCCTCTAGTTTATATATTTAGTATAGCGTCTAATGCTCCTTGCTATTCTTTATGGCTATATAGGGCCTAAGTTCCCTATAGGGAGCTCCGCTAGCTTTTTACTAACTTTTTTAATCTTTGGTGTAGGTGGCATAATATAGGTAGTCTAGGGGCGGCGTAGTATATGAATCCGTTGTGGGTTAAGCTGTATATTCTTTTTAAAAGCCTGGTCTATATATATAGTATTGGCCTAGCAAATGGTGTCTATCTATAGCTGTATAGGGTTTTCTATTATAATGCTAATTTCCTTTATAAAAGAGGGTGTTGGGGGTAGGGTTTTGGGCTAGATAAGCCGTCTACTCCGTATATCAAGCTGTAAGCCTAGATAGGCTAGCCATTTTCTTTTTAAGATTATATTGTGGCTTCCTAGGTCCGTAATAAGAAAGGGAATGTTATACTACCTTTATCTATCTACACGGAGGTGAATCCGTAAGATAGTTATAATGGGTAGTCCTATCTGTCTGTTATACCCGCGAATAGGAATTGGTTTAGGCAGTTTTTTAAGGGGTGTATTTAAAAAGTTAGCCAGCCTTATAGTATACTAAGTGTCTATTAAAGTAAAGGTATTTACTCTAGAGTTAGCTAAAGCAGAGGTTAAAACTTAATATCTATTATAGGATAAGGTATAAGGGATAGTGCAGCTTTTTTTACTAACTAGCTAATCTAGATTAATATATAATATATTAATTCCTTTTAACCCTAGAGAGGAGTCTTCTTTTAAGGTTTCTCTTTTTCTAACTTTATACTATCCTCCTAAATTAATAGAACTGTCGGAATGTATGGATAGAGGTTATATTGTCTCTGATTAGTCACCCTTATGGTGACTCATCAGCCCCCTACTTAGGCACTGCGATCCTTACGATCCTTTGCTATCAAAAAAAAGAAGAACAACCATCATACTATCTACGAACCGTAGCTACGTGATATCACCTTGTATAACCAACACTGATTAGTGGTTAACTTCACTATTATACCACAGAACAGCTAGGTATCACTAAGAAGAGACAAGCCACTATACCAGTGCTACTCGTGCTAGAGGAAGCTGTCTTTTAAGGTTAGAACTGGTCCTAAACCTTAAATAGAACTCTTCCACAAATCTAAGGATCTAAAAGGCCAGAACTGGTCCTAAGCCTTTCCAAGATTACGGATTCTTGCGTCTATCACGCAGAACAACACGCTTTACGAGTCTTTGCGATTTAAGGCTAGAACTAGTCCTGAGCCCCATAACCACAAATATACGTCACGAACGCGTACCAAACGACAAACGCGTACCAAATAATAAATACACATTACGAACGCGTACCAAACGACAATCCCTATACCAATAACACTTCCCTTCTTCCGAAAGCATGGCTACGGCCATTCCAAACGACTGGAGAGACTCCTTACCACCAGGGGTAGCTATATACGCGAAACTCATCGATAAAGATTAGGACGAATTTACCCTTAATACAATAACTTGTACCGCAAAACAAGTTAATAGCTTTCTCCTACATCATATTATATTCTACCGAAATAGACACTGGGCCGATTCATAGCTATAGGAGTATTTTAGGGAAGATTTTGTGGGATGGACTGCTAATACCTAGGCACTTAGCAACGTTAATATTGTTTAGGATTTTCGAGACTTCCTTTATAGGAACGGAGTATATATTGTTAAGAACGGTAACCCAATTACTAGCAATATTCAGGCCGTTATTATTAGTATAGAAGAACCAGTATGGACGGAAGCTAAGATTATACATTAACTACGGAAACCAAGAACCAACCGATATTCTTTAGAAGGCAACTTTAATTTGTATTAAAACCCCCAGAACGCTAATCTCCCACTTAGTCCTCCTCCTGCCCAGCAATGTCCGTAGCAATCTATTCCAACTGCTGCACCACAAGTTGTCCCGATCGCAGCACCGCCAGCTACTCTAATCGCTGCCCCCGCTACCCCACAGCAGCCGCAGCAACTGCAGCAGCTACACGTCCATACACCACCTGCACCGCTAATACAACAATCTCCGTAAGAACCTCCGCAAGAACCTCCGCAAGAACCACCGCAAGAACCTCCGCAGCAACCACAGCAGCCGTAGCAATCTCCGCAGCAACCTCCGCAACAACCTCCGCAGGAACCTCCGCAGCGACCGCAGCAGCTACACATATATACACTACCTAAACTGGCCGTGCTTAGTGTAGAGCAAGGACCTAGGCAAGGACCTAGATATAGTAAGGAGGTGGCCATAATTGCAGAGATCTACACAGATAATAAGTTGTTTATAGCTTGCTAGGGAGTTCCTACCTGTAAAATTGCCGTCTTAAATCCTGGAGAAGACTTGTCTTAGTTAATCAACAAGTTGCAGTCTTCAATTATTACATAGGAGAAGGAACACCTTAGTTAAGGAGTGTATACTACCTTCTATACGGATCGCCACTACCATAATTAAGATTAAGGCCGAAACCACAACCAAAACTTTAGCCGCAATCAAGCACCCTGCGGACGATATAATAAAGGGGTAGGTTGAACAAACAAACTTATCATGGAACCACCTAACGCTCGCACCGTACTGCTACCTAAATCTAACAACTGTCGCGCCAATACGCCTGTGAACCAACCCTATGACAAGACTCCATGCCGATCTGCCTACGGAACCGACCCTACGCTAGCACTGTACTGCCACATACCATCGACAAACTGATAGCGCCGCTATGCCTGCTATTACGATACTGATCGCGCTGATATACCTGCGATCTACCAACCAAATGATCGTGCCTATACGCCTACGATTAACCGACCGACTGATAGACAAGCTCTATACTTGACCACTATCACTACCGCCGCTAGTACCGTACTACTACCTAAATAGACTTTTGCTGCTTCTACCTATAGCTAAACTAACACTTTGCTGCCTTTCTGCAGCGCCACAAGCACAAAGAAAGAACTGCCAGTGTCGGAATGTATGGACAGAGGTTATATTGTCTCTGATTAGTCACCCTTATGGTAACTCATCAGCCCCCTACTTAGGCACTGCGATCCTTACGATCCTTTGCTATCAAAAAAAAGAAGAACAACCATTATACTATCTACGAACCGTAGCTACGTGATATCACCTTGTGTAACCAACAAGAACCTTACCCGTTTTTGCCTTTGTCTAGCCATTTTTTATAAAGTGGTCTTTCTGGCTGTATAAAAAGCAAGCTCCTTAATTACTAAGGGCCTGTTTATAGGGGTTGTTGTATATAGGCTAAGTGTGCGCCGGACCCGTAGTAGGACTAGCTGTACGGCTAGCTGCTAAATTAATGGTAGGCTGTACAGCTGGTGCTATAGGAGTTGTAGATTGTGCTAGGGTATTATAGGCCGTTTATAAAGTGCTTATAGTCTGGTTTAAAGAGTTTCTAGCTTTATACCGCTTAGATTATGCCTTAATTTAATAAAGGCCTTGGTTAATAACTAGGCAGTGGTCTATAAGTACCTTTAGTATTTATATAGTAGTAAAAACTGGTAGTACGGCGCGCTATAGGTCTAGGGTAAGCTTATTAAAGAGGTTTAGCATTAGGTCTTTATAGGGAATTTAGGCTTAGCTAGCTAGGTATAGAAAGTGGGTCTAGAAGGCTAAAAAGGTCTCTGTTGTCTTTATATTAAGAGCTTTATAATTAAGGTAGGTATTTTATATCTTAAAGGGGTCCTTATAAATGGAAGATAGGTAGTTAACTATCTTTTCTTTAGAGAGAAAGGGGTTTGCTAAGTCCTAGGCATATTGCGGATGTAGATACGTCTGTGTATCCCTACTAGTACGGCTAAAGACATAGGCCATTTTAGCTTGGGTAGTAGGGAAGTGGTCTATATTAACTTTAAGCTTGTCTTGCAGTTAAAGCTTCTAATTATTAAATATAGGGTTAGTTCCGTCTATAAGTAATAGGGGGTCCGCAACCTTCGCGGACTATAATAATGCTAATACTGTATGTTAGGCTAGGGTCTTAAGGACTGTAGTAAGTCTCTAGGTGTCTAATAACTCCTTACTAGGTGTAGGGGTGTCTCTAGTTTTAAGCAGCTCTTAAAGCCGTTTAATTTTAGTATTAGCTACTGCGAGCTCTTCCTAGGAGGTTAAGATGGCGACTGTTTTACTATTAGAGGTATTTATAGGTCCTATAGCGGCTTTGCCAGCTGCTGTATTTCTTGGCATGGTGGTAGGGGTATTAGGTAATTTCTGGTGTTTATTTATTTTCTAGGGATTCTAGTCCGTGTATGTTTTATTCTTAGGTTTCGCGTTCTGTTTGTGTTTTTTTAGTTTTTAGGGGTCTATCCTGTCCTTGTAGTCCTGGTAATGTCCTTAGGGTCCTGTTTTATGTCCTTTATAGATATATTTGAGTTCCTTCTTAGGAAGAAAAAGTAGTTAAGCTTTAGATAATATTAGCGACTTAGTTAATTAAGGCATAAGTATGGTAAGAGGGACGCGCAAGCCTGTATAATTGGTAGTCTATAAACGAGGATCCAAAGCTAGAGAAAGGAAGGAGAAGAATAGTAGTGCCGCTTGATATTTTATGCGGTCCTTGAGTTACGTGACTCGCGTCTACTATAATCCACGTCTGCTAAGATCCACCGTTTTCCACTAGCGCTGTAATAGGTAGCGTAATTATAAGCGAGTACTAAAGTACTATATGCTACTATCTCCATATTTAGTATAAGCTTAGCGCTATATTCTACCTATAGATAGATAGTTAGATAGAACGCTAAAACTAGGGGCTTAAGGCATACCTGTATATATTTATAAACTAGGAATAGTTTAATTGGGCCTCCCTACTTAATAAAGCAGCCTTTGCCTATAACTCTAAGGTCTATGCTATAATAAAGTATTCCTTTATTAAGCTTACCTATAGCTAGCTACTAAATGTCTTAAATAGAGTCCCAGATAGTATCTAAGACGCCTAATAAGGTAGAGAGGAGTCTAAGTTAATAAATATTAAACTTATAAAGACGTATTTATAACGCCTACGCCTTATATATGAGGCGGCGGCGGCGTTAATAACACACGCCTAATAGCTTTAGGTAAAATACTATAATTGTTACTATCTGGCTAAGCATTTTGCTGTTAGTAAACGAGTTCTACTCTCTTCTAAGAATATCTACATAAAATATCCCTATAAGAAACTTAATAGCAAGTTTATAGGACTGTTTTAGATCCTAAAGCGTATAGGGTAGTAAGCATATAAGCTAGAGCTTTTACCTGCTATAGTACGGCTCTACCTAGTCTTTTATATCTTCTTACTAGAGCCTTATAGGTTATGCCCTAGGTTTTAACCCCTAGTAGTAGAAGAGCTTAAGGAAGGTAGCTAGGAAGTAAAAGTAATTATCGCCTACTAGGATTGTGCTAGATAACTATAGTACCTTATTAAATAGCTAGGATAGTTAAATAAGTATAATAAATGGAAATATAAGATAGAACTTAAGAATTGTTAATAACTGCTAGATAAGTACCGCAAGTAGGACACTCTAGTCTTATAGCTAAAGCGTAGGTAAAAAGTAAGCGCTACTGTGAAGATATAACCTATATAAAAGTGGAGTAGAGGACGTCCTAAGGGATTAAAGAATAAGTTAATGCTTATAGTAAGAACTGTAGTATATATATGGAGTAAAGCGTAATTTATTAATATTCTATATAAGCTACACTCTAATATAACCTAGTTGTGCTAGCAACTTGCAGGTAAGGCTATAGCGACACTAATAATAAAACTTAATTTAGAAATACCCTTTCTAGACCTAGTTTGTTACTCTATGCTAGCTTAGCAAATTGTTTATATTAGAGAATAGGCCCGCTTTAACTAGGGTCTACTTAACTAGGGTCTAAGACCTTCTGGTAACTCGCTGGCAGCAACCTATACTAATAACTTATACTATTCTACGTATATACTATATAGATAATATATAAGGCTAAAGTAGGGTTAATAGCGGATTTAATAGGTATATAGCTTTACTATTTATAAATCTGGCTATATATAAGTAACCTATAACCTACCCGCGAGATACTAGTAACCTACTTATATAAGTAAGCTTTTAGAATATTTCTAATAGTCTACTAAATTTAGGCAATAGCGTTAAGCTCTACTAACTCTAAATATTAAATAGACTAATTAGGATTTTCTATACCGGGCATAGAAAATTATTATTAGCTTAGTTAAATGCAGAGGAGTTTTAGCAAGACAAATCTAACTAATTAGACAACTTTAACCGGTGGTTAAAGTTCCTTAATATCCTCGCGCCGTATATGTATACTACCTATCTCTCTATGCGCAAAATTAAGACGCTCTTTCCCCTCCAATTTTTTTCCTTATTAAGGTTTTTATGGGGTTTTATTAAGGCTTAAGCATATAAAGGATTGGGGACAATCCTTTTTAAAGGGGGGGGCATTGTCAGGTGAAACCTAAGTAGATAGTTATATAGCCGCAAGGTACGGGCGACCCTGGGGCGACCCAGGGGTGACTCGCCCGTAAGGCACGTGCGCTGCACGTGCCTAGGGAAAACCCTTCCTTACCTCGCACACAGACTCCTCCTTTTCCCTCAAGGATTCGTCTGTATATACAATATACCCTATTGTTCTATCAATTGGACTCCCTATCCACATCCTCACCTCACACTTTTATAGCTCTCTTTATTAGATAGAAATTAAAAGACTTTTATCTATCTGGGTCGGCTCCTGTTTTAGTTATAGTATATTTTTAATATTTAAATAGGAGTCCCCTTGCGAACCAGTACCCTTATTTACGGTTTTCTAAATTACTAGCCTTAGTAACCTTTTAGGAGATTAATGCAAACTGCCCAATATCCGATTCGCAGCCGAGATAACTTGGAGGCAATACTAAAAAGGGGCCAATGTGTACCAGCCACGTATAGGACTTAAACTTGCAAGTTCTGTGACACGATCTAAGGGCCAACACGCGCTTCCAACGAGATGAGAAGAGCTGGGCGTTGCTTAGAAAGGTAGAGAAACCCCCTTAGGGCTTCTAGGACGATCCAGCTCACCTAAATTACACGATTCCGGATCGAGTTCCCTCTTACGCCCATGAGCTCTAGAAATTGAAGTCTCTGAGTGCGGAGATTTTAAAAGCTGAAACGGATGTAAAGCTAACCCAAATAACCTGGAAAAAAAATTGCGAAACTTCTTCAACGAACTAGGAGCAAGGAAAAGAAACGCGCCGATCACGCATGGCACAACAAATGCGGCTGTTATACCAACTATTTCATCGTTTGGTTAGTGTGTGTATGAGGTAGCACAAATTGTTTCCGGGAACATACAGATTAGACCTGCAACCCACCGCAAACTAAACTCGACATAACCATCTCTACGCGGGAATTGTTCAATGTTGAGGGCGAAAAAAGACGCAAGGAAAGAGAGAGGCAGCTTGTGCAAGATTAATGAACAGATTATAGTAGTCTGTCTCGACGACACTTACGAAAATAATCGTTACAATAGTAAACATAAGAATCATCTTCTCATGACTAATTAGAAAAGCCGAGTCAAGATCTAATGGGAGAAAGAATAGAGTCTGGAACTCACTTTCGACTGCTTCTCACTATCTTGAGCCGCTTCCCGAGCAGCGCGAGCTTCCAAAATATTTGCTTCCTTTTGTTTGAGATCTAGCAGAGTTTTGAGCTTGGGGGATTAGTTGAAGCTATTACGTGAGTTGGAGGTATACATACGCCGTCACAAACCTCGTCCGCCCGCTGCAGTATCGAATTGACTGACCTCGAGTTATTCTGAATTGTGGCGTGGATTCGGTCGGTATTCCTGTCATGATTTTCTCTGCACTCCGGTAAAGGGATCTTTGAATAAAGAGAGGTAGAGGACTGAATTAAGCCATTAAACTTTCTTATCGCCTCAGAGTCTTTGTGTTTAGCATCCTTTTCCTTAGAAGCCATTTGCCTAAGCCCCTTGTCCACAACTCTCTCCTGCTGCTCTAGCATTCGCTTTATGATATGTAGTTCCTCTTTAGCATCTCTAACCTCGCGAAGAAGTTCGGTCTCCAGGCCAATGGATAGAGCATATTGATCAAATTCTGGCGATAATAATTCCTGACCTTCTGGATAGCACTGTAGTTTCTTTTCCATTTCATGATGCTCCCTATTCCTACGAAGCGTTCGGTACTCATCCTTAACAGCTGACATCAACACTCTTTCCGTGAAATAATCGAAGAATTTGACTTGTTGCTTTAGTTGAGGTCAAGTTAGATAAATGGGACATTAAGGGAAGAGAGACAAACTGCATCGCTAACGATCTCATCGTAGATATCTAGTATCGCAAGGCTTTCTGGTGCTCTGCAACGGTCCAAAAAGCCAGCACACTCATCGATTATTAGAGTAGCCAAATCGCCTATTACCCTTGGCTGGTTTGTAGAGCCTTTAAGTCTCTCCTCGATTATTTCGAGGATACCATTTGGAGAAGGTTCGTAGGCTTGTGGGAAGCTCGTGATTATAGTATCTATTGGTCACAATAAGTAATAAGATCTTTGGAATTGTGTTTTCGAGACCTAATACCATGGTCGATGATCCAAAGCCACAACTGATCTACCATCATAATTGGATGATCTTCTGGGTCCTTAATTTTCTTCTCCCATTTTTCAATGAGTCTGTCTAAAGCTGGATTCTTTTTAGCATTATCTTTGGATGTCCCGCTATCAACTGTGTCACTCTTTAAAGTATCGGTCTCCCAACTTTCACTCTGTCGAATCTTTTCAATAATTTTTTCCTTTTCGAGCCTTTTCTTTTCAAAGTGCTTGTACACCATTTGATCCATATCCAGATATCCCATTAAGCTATCTAGAATCCCGATACTATGGAAATGATCTAGTGATCTGCGCACATGTAATGGAGGATCCTTGTTAGGATAGCCGCTTATGAGGTGAGGCTCTGGAGGGTCGATGATGTAGCTAAAGATAGAATCTTGGAGTAGACTTAGTTCAGGAAGCGTGTCTAGCGCAAAGTCTGATTCATACGGAATTTTCGACGAGAAGGATACATTGCTCTTGCTTGGCTTTCTCTTGAAATTGGTCTGTCGATCATATGAAGTTGTCGAACGCCTCATACATTCTCTGATTATTATTTGTTTAGAGTTTTTCTCATAGTGCAGATAGGGCATCTGTATCCTCATAAGCATTTCTATCGCCTCGCTCGGCCGAGAACGTTTGAAGTAGACTAAATCCAACGTACAAAGAGCTTTAGAGCTATCTTTTCTTGTTTAGGATCCTGTATCGTTAAGCAGAGTGAACCCTTTGGATTGGGCCTGGGGCTCTTGCCTTGGACTTTTTGACTTTGCTTGTGAGCTTGAGCTGCACAGTTCGGCAATCCGGTCTCATGTAGAAAGAATGAGGTGTGTTACCCCTATGCTGTTCTCCTGATAATGACCGTAATGCTTCATCCCTTTCTTCATCAGGCCATTTATTGAGTATTTTCGTGAAAAGTTTCTAGACTCAGAATAAGTCGCAAGTAATTGGTATTTGCGTGAAAACTCAACATACCTTAACCCATGCCATCTATTGGCGGGAATACAAATTAGATATTCGCTTTGAAAGGAGGAAACAACATGACTGACATTATTAGCAGGAAGATGGTACCAGGTAAATAATGATTCTTGCTTCCCAATCTGGCTCTCCTTCTGGAATTTTGCAAGGGCATTCTCTCCAAAAATTTCGCCGCTTAGTGCTTGGTCGTATAACGCATTGAAGACAGATGTTTTTAACCGGTATCGATGTGGTACACCATCGTTGGGTCGGCAGAAGTAAGTGACTGACAGATTTGATTGACGGCAGGCATATACACAGCTAGAATCCAGGTCCTCAAGATCGTACGTTTTACGTTCTATCTTCCTCCTCACCTTCCGCGAAGAGTGGCCGGGTGCATCCATGTAAATTTTATCGAAGGGGTGCTCTTTGCCTGCTTTTTGCATTATTGGTGCTTTCATGGCTGCCAATTTTTCCCAATCCTCTAATTTTAGTTGAGCTCCGTTTTTGAGTAACAGTCTGACAAGGTCATATTTGCTCTCTCTCTCAGCAATGAATAGGGCCGTCTGCCCCTCTCCATCTCTTAAATCAATATCTGCACCTTTTGCAATAAGTCCTTCAACCACACTTATTGCATTCTCTTTCAATTGCATCGCCTTGTGAAGAGCGCTCTGACCGCTAATGTTTTGAAGGTTGGGGTCAGCTCCCAGGTCGAGCATCATTTGAATCGGTTCAATTGTGTCGGAGCTTACTGCCCTCCATAATTCACGAGTTGGAGCAAATGCGAGAAATCCACGTATCGCATCCACAAGAACGCGATAACTCGGATCTTGGTGACTTGAAAACTTACTCATATTGGTATGGTTCGTCATGAGTGGGATTTTGGGATAACCACGAAGGGAGCTGGATTCCTCATCAAGAAGAACCTAAGTCATATTAAGTAACTACACGATTGACCTTTTGTGGGGTTTGTTTCCTTACTGGTGTAGGCTGAGATTTTGATAAGTTGTTGTGTTTTTCATAGAAGCATGCTAAACGATATTCTTCCTTGCGTGCAGTTTCCAAGAATGCAGAGGTTATCTCCTCTGTACTCGTCATCTTCGACAGGTTAGATTCGTTAGACTGAGCATGCGTCGTTGGCGCTGAGTCCAAAGCGCTAGCGGAGTCAAGTTTAATGTCTTTATTTTGCCAGAGCTTCCGAATGCCTTTCGTGCTCCTGAACGGCGCTGCGAGGAATATTACTCCGGCCGTTACATCTGAGATTTCCCTCCGCTGCTCCCTTCGCGAGAGCCATCTATCGACATCAGCGGCGTGCTGAGACTCAAATAAAGCCTTTTTCTCCTTCTCGGCGAGCACCAAAGCCGCTTCTATAACGATGCTTCCAAAACTATGTCCTATGAATAATATAGGTCTTGGAGGAAACCTCCACAAATTTTCCCGATATTTGGCAAGCTCATTGAGTAGCTGCTCTGCGGCTTGTTCGCGAATGTCGTTGATATGGGAGTTCTTCTTCCAGCCATAGGCAAAACGCATGATTCGAGCACGCGGGAATGACTTTGGAAGCATGCTTGGATCCTTAAGCCAGTTGACTTTAGGATGAGCCAACCGCTCCTGGGTGGCTCCGGGTCTGCCTGCCGAAGTATCATGCGTTTCCGGTTTCTTTTTCGGGGCTCCTCTAATGTGTGGCAGTACTGTCTTCTCAAAGCTATCCAGAAAAAGATCCGAGAATGGCTGCTGTGACTGCTGTGGCTGTGTATGTTTCTCCGCAGCCTCCCTATCGACTTGACTTGGATATGTCCAAGTATCTTCCGGTCGCTCAAGTAACCCGTGTACCGCAACAATGTCAAATTCCAGCTCATCATTGTGAGGCTCGTAGAGTATCGTGAAGCCTAGGTTTCCTTGCTGAACATACTAAAACCATCAACATATAGAGCCTTAGAGAGAAAAGCCGGGCTATTACCTCTCTGTTTGACTCGATTGTGGGTCAAGGCTCAACCAGGAGATCTTCGATCTCATTTAATTGCATTGCGGTGCTTGAGGAGAATATATTATTCTTAGCATTTCCCCTTGCCAGCAACAGTGACGGAGGCTAATCATAAGCCATGAAAGCATGTAAATGTGAAGTTAATTGAGATCAAGACTATTATTAAACATGAATTGAAGGCGGAAGAAGGAAATGGACCAAGGGACAGAATTGTTTTAGCTCCAGCATTAATCATTCTTACGACAAATTACGCATTATAATGGCTTTCAACATTAGACCTGGATGCACTGCTTATCGTAAGCTGAGCTGCAGTGGATTTAGAAGAGCCGCCTAGCTTAGTTGATACACCCAATCATAGCAAACGGAGCTATCACGAACGGAACCGCCGAGTCTGCCCGCTTAGAATATTTCGCGATGGGTTTACAGCCAACCAACCACAGGAAGAAGCGGGGCACACCGTGGAGAGAGATGAACATATGTGAAAGGTTTGGGGTGGTTGACCGGAAACAATCTCGTAAGCTTGGGCCAGTCAAATCATAACCAGAGATTGGGACTGGTAGCTGCAAGGCATCGCGGCTGATGATGAACTCCAGAGGATAAAATTCCCGGATTCTACGGCTTCCTAGCAGGGATTAGTCTTCATTTTCATGCAAGAAGATGCACTTAGACAGCTGAATTGGTGGGGGTTGCAAGCGATGGCATGGAGAGCATGGCATTTGACCGCTCGGCTGAGTTACAGTCGTTTAAGAAATGCTGTGCTTTTCAAAATATCGGCGTGTCAAAATATCGGTAAAAATTCGCCAAGCCGCACAACGCGCATCACCCCAGACCAAACTGCGATCCCCACTTTACGATGTCGTATTGCTTGTCTCGACTGCACTTCTCCCTTTCGTCAATAAATACTATACTAGGAGTCGACTTAATCTAATTACAGTTGTTGTGGAGCAAACAGGATGAAGAAAGGTCCCAAACAACGGCGCTAAACTGTTGACTGCTAACTGGCACCAAAAAGACCGGTCCTATTGGCAGCGCCAATTAGGACAATATATAGCCTCAAATTCTGGTCGACAAAAACCCCTTACACCGGTCTGAACCATCTAACGCGCTGCGAGCCCGAATGCATGTTCTGCCCATCGTTCCAATGCTATTACCAATATTACAAGAGTTTTTAAGCAATTTCTCAGGCTGACAACGTTTCCAGAAATCTGTGAACTCGGAACTTTTCCTAGCCAAATCATGGTTAGCCAGGCTTTATAGTCATTCACTTGGCTCTCCAAAGTTCGATCAAGCGCCTTTATCACCAATCTTCAACCTACAAGAGATCACCAGCAGTGTAAGAGATGGATGGATCGAGATTGGATCGGGATCCATCAATCCACTGATCCACGCCTAATCCATTGGTGGCGTGGATATGGATCTAGATCCAATAGTTATCCATTTGTAGCGTTGTTGAGGCAACGCCGTAATGCATTAATCACTGCACTGACCATTAGATGGCGTAAAAGGGGTAAGCTGGTGAGATAGTAGTAAAAATAATAAAGTCTCTTACCTCTTATTCTTATTATTACCATTAACTATGCCTCTAAAGCTAAGAAAGAAGAAGGCTATTGCTAAACCACCTTTACCACCTCTACTATTACTACCTCCCTTGAACGTACCTCCACACCTTTAGCTATGAGATGGCCCTACCTGGTAGCCTTACCGCTATACCACCTGGTCTCCCGACTTGTCGGATATAGTGGTAAGGCTAGAAGATTAAGTCTCTAATATAACCGAGCCTAATTAATCTACTATAATTCAAATAACGCTGATGCTTAATCCTAATATACCTAAGATCTTAACTTTTATAACAGCTCCAACGTCTAGTATGTTTAGCGCTAATTAGTTTGCTAAAGTACGCGCTAGCGAGGCTCCTCCTAAAGATAAGAGTTAGTTTAATTAGTCCTAGGTTAACTGGAATAGATTACCTAGCTATATTATCCCAATCTTTAAAGGTAATGGCAAGCTCTCCTCCCCAATCTAGTGGTTAGGTATACTAATGGAGAGCTATAAGACTAGCGACTGGTGGTGGCTCTGTAAGGAGTGTTATTGTAAGTATAGCATTGAGGCCCACTCCTGGAATACCTATAAAGGAAGCTCTAATATTATAAAGTATATTTAAGTGGTCTATGGTTATACATTTAATAAAAAGGGTAAGGAGGTGCTATACGCGTTAAAGTTAATCTCTGTACTTAAAGGTCTTAATGCAAATAATCCCCAGGAGCAGCAGGTTCTTAATAAGTTGGCATATACGTTTAATAAGAAGATATTTAGGCGACTTCTTCTTTAATAGATTATCTATAACAACGTATCTTTTAGGCAAGTTAATAGGCCGGTCTTTTATAAGTTTATTAAATATCTGTTGCCTTAAGCAGCAGAATATATGCCTAGTAGATGGTTAGTTAGATCTTAGATTATTAAGGGCTATGCTTACTATAAGGCGGCAGTGAAGAGAGAGCTATAATGCGTAGTTAGTAAGATCCATCTATCTTTTAACCTATAGATATTGGGCAACCTTCTTTTGCTTAATAGTATTATTGCCTACTTTCTTAATAAAGATTTTAAGCCTTAAGCAACTCTTCTTGCTATTCTAGAGCAGACTAGCTTGTATACTGGCGTTAATATTACAAAAGGCGTAATTGCCGTAATTAAAGACTTTGGCATTAAGAATAAGCAGATTAGGTATTTTATACTAGATAACGCGACTAATAACAATACGGCGATAATGGCCATTATAAAGGAGTTTAACTTTAATCCAATTAAGCGCCGGCTATGTTGTTTAGGTTATATTATTAACATCATTACCCGCCACCTCTTATACGGCTATAACCTAGATTTATTTAAAGCGGAGGATGTAGTACCTAAGGACATAAAAGCGCAGTTATAGACGTAGAGGAAGCGAGGACTAGTTGGTAAAGCTTATAACTTAATTATATAAGTGTATACGAGCCCTTAGAGAAGATATTAGTGGTATAAAAGTAAGTAGTTCTAAAAGTACGAATTAGTTAATAGTGCTAATAAATTATTAGGCCAGAAGATGTATCTCTAAAGCATCCTCCTAGAGGATTAATAGGACATAATAATAACCTAAGACCTTTCCTGATCTAACGTTACCCGCTGGAATAGTACTTATAAGGAATTCTATACACTAAATTAGCTTCGCGCGCCATTTAAAGACTTTATATAGTTAGAGCAACAACGTATAAGATAACTAAAAGAGAGGCCAGAATCTACTTGGCTAGAAGACTAGGACAATGCTTAAAATATAATCTTTAAAGATACACTTACTGTAGACAATTAGGAGGTTCTAATATAGTATAAAAATTTACTTAAACTATGCTGGGTTGTAACTATGGACCTATAAGGCTAACCAGGCGATAGCAAGTTATGCAGGCTAGTTAATGTTTAGTAGGATATTAAATGTATTACTAAAGAACTTACCTCCGTGTATAAACGCTTTAAATCCGCACCGCCCTTGTTAATTAAAGGAGAATGGCATTTTGCTATATAAATTAAGTTCGCACTTAACAAGGCTTAACAGTACTATATAAAGATTGATAAGTCAGCAGCCTATATTACCGCAGTCGTCCTCCATCCTAGATACAATTGGCAGTATATAAAAGCTTAGTAGGAGTATAAAAAGACTTAGATTACGTCTGCCCGTAAATTAGTTAAACGTCTATAGCTTATAGACTATAAGTAATAGCCTATCTTAGAAGCTCTATCCCTAGAGAAAAAGAAGCCTAGGCGTAAGCTTAATATTATAGAGGCCTATAGGATAAAAGGTCTTTAGAAGAGCGGCTATTAACGTCATTCTGCTACTGTGTAGGATGAATATAATCGCTATTATACGTAAAATTAAGTTAAAGATTACAAGACCCTAATTAAGTGGTAAAGAACTATTAGCTGTAAACAGTACCTATACCTTGTTTAAATAGCTATTGATCTCCTATCAATTCTAGCTATAAGCGATAAGCTAAAACGTATCTTTAGCTGTCTTAACCAGATGGTTATAAAACGCCATAACTACCTTAAGCAGAGTATAATCTAGGCAACTTTATATCTCTACTCCTGGGATAAGAATAAGATTATTAATTTAAGACTTAATATAACTCTACTTAAGCCTATAAAGTTAACTTCTCCAGAGTCAATTAGGTCTAAGAGGCGGAGGTTATTAATTTAAGTAATCCTTATAAGTGCTACTAAGGCACTAGTAGTAAGCGAGCCAATAGCAATTTTCTATACCGGGTATAGAAAATCCTAATTGGTTAGTAGAAGCTAGGGTCCGCAGATTATAGTAGAACTTAGTAGATAGTTATGGTAGAACTTAGTAGATACTTGGTGGATAGTTGCGGTGGAACTTAGTAGACAGTTACGGTGGAACTTAGTAGACAGTTGCGGTGGAACTCGGTGGACAGTTACGGTAGAACTCGGTAGACAGTTGCGGTGGAACTCAGTAAACAGTTGCGGTGGAACTCGGTGGACAGTTGCGGTGGAACTTAGTGGACAGTTGCGGTGGAACTTGGTAGATAGTTGTGGTGGAACTTAGTGGATAGTGGAACTTAGTGGACAGTTATGGTGGAACTTGGTGGATAGCTGCGGTAGAGCTTAGCAAATAGCTGTAGTTATATAACTTAAAGATTATAATAAAAACCACACTAGGCCGTTATGTAACGTAAGTGGCGAAAATCGCCAGAATTAGCTTAATATACGGCAAAATTAAAGCCTAGGCCCCAGGCAACCTATTAAGAATGGATAAAGTTTGGATCTTAATCCAGATCCGATGGATTTAATGGATTTGGATTTGGATCTAGATCCAATCCATCCATCTCTTACACTAATCACCAGTCGTCAAGCTTTAGTCAGTACAGCTTCATCTTATATCCCTATTCCTCGGCAGGGGTTATTCTCATCCAAGCCCCTTCTCGCCCTTTTGCATGCTCATCTTTAACAACAAGACACTCCATCACAGCGCATTTTTGCCATTGTAAGAAACAATATATTTCCATCAGAAGCGCAGCGACAATGGCCTCGCTCAAGCTCCTTTACATCCAGTCGGAAATAGGCCCTCCATAACACGTGGTTATCTATCGCACACTGGAAGATGGTATTGGAAATTTTGGTTCTGAGACGATCTTCTTCCTAGTCTTACTACTATTCTGCATCCGCAGGAAGCCAGAGCTTAAGCTCTGTTACAACAACCAGCTGCTTATATCAGTCCACAATCAGGCCTCCATACCCATAAACCACAGTGCAGGAACCCAAAGGGTCTTCTAAAGCTGCTTAGCTGCCTGTTCCAAAAAACACAGTTGGTGTGAGCGCTTGATCGTCGCGGAGCGACTAAACCTCGTGCTATGCATCAACTACACTGCCTAACTCACAATAGTTGTTCATACATGACTGACTATAGGCTCCCTGGCTCAATTGATATTTGCATGCCAATCGCCCCTGTGCCTTCGTGCCCTGCTCCGCTCTCTTGCCCAACTGTTGCCCCAACAAGCTTCACCAACCTCTACGCCACCATTCCTCCCAACCCTCTTCCCCCCTCAAGAACACAGAGCACCTGGATGCAGTTTGTGAATTCGGTTAAGGCACCAAGGCAGAAATTATTAATTAGGCCTGCACCATTAAAACACAAACCAAATTAACTAAAAAAAGTCGTGAATATAATAGCAAAGACCTTACTTTAGCCCTGTAAAATATAGATAATGATAAAAAAGTCTTCGTTGTGGATATGTTGATGGCAATTCAAATTTGGTGGGTGTGGCAAGACCGCACTCACAAACTGCACCCCGGTGGAGGACGATTGTCGATTGGGAAATCAAGAATAAGAAGTCTGTCTATTCAAGGTGGCTCTAGGAGCCCTAATATACATGAGGTAGCGAAAGACTGATGTCGATACTGACGACGATCTCAAACTGTTACGTCATTGCCACCTGATCGACAACGATGCTAAGGACTCCCACCCGCCCCGCATAGACCCACTCCCAATCAGTGATCTATTTGAACTGGCGTGGCGTGGATCTAAGGTCAAATACACTCCAATGCTACAGCCCAAATCCAATGCACCATACCTAAATAGGAGTGATAGTTACCTATATCGGCTAGCCTGCCGTTTTGGATCCAATTGGCGCGAGTTCGCGTCGGTCCAAATAGATCACTGCTCTCACTTCTTATTGTCTGTCAAAACTCCCTGTCCTGTTGTCACTGTCCGCAGGTTTCTTGTCAACAAGGACAATTCAGAAGAGCACAGCTGACTAAGCACAACTGACGACATTCACTGCGCCTCTTGATTGGCTTTTGTGGCCAATCAGATAACAGAAGTGTGTCGTGACGGACGTTAACGCAGCGCAAAGACGCCTTTCTTTCTTTCACCACGCCAGGTACCCCGTTCACTGTCTTGTGGACCAATCTTAAAATGCGTATTCACAAGACAGAGGACGTAGAAGGCGAAACGATGGGTGAATCGACTTTCAATCTTGTTGAAGGTGAGACGACAGCGCCTGGACAAGATCAGATGGTAAATCCAGCAGAGGCTCAATCAACGGATCCAACAAATCGTCAGCCAGCGAGTCCAGCAAACGCTGAGAAATCTAAGAGGCCACGAAAGCAAAGACAGCCCCGTCCAAAATTAATGAAATGGGATGATGATACTCTCAAACTTGGCCTTATCTCTCTCGTGTATGCGCTCAAAGTAAAGAGCATCGAAATCCCTTGGGCAGAAGCGGCTAGCATCATTGATCCTCTCTGCTCTGGGGCAGCTTTTGAGCAAGCTGTTGGCAAAATTCGCAAGAAGCGCCTTGCTGAAGGGAAAATCGTCCCGCCACTGCCTCCTGCTTCCAGTCTTCTGCGAACTCGAGCAAACTCAGGCAGCCAATCTCAGCTAGATCCCAATTGGCCCGCTATTTCCGGTGATACGCGCCCAGAAACTTTGGCTCTTGGACAGCCATCGTCGAATATTTCACTCAAGCGTCGTTCGAACCGCGGTGAGCAAAACCCTAGGAAAACATCAGAGTCGGATTCCGAATTCGGTGTTACCAAGCCATCACGCAAAAAGTTCAAGCGCGCACCCGTTTCTTCCTTCAACAACAAGCAATTCGATGGTGATAGCAGTGACTGGGATGACTCAAATGCGGCCGTGGAGAGAATTGGTGGCACTCACTCTGAGAAGAAGTCATTGGTTGTCAAGCTACTTGTTAATGGGGATCTTCTCAAGTTCTTCAATTATACCTCCACATTCCCTGCGACCAATGCCAATACCACGAATGATGGGGCTACCGGCTTTGTTGGCTTTGATCCACAAGCAGCTACCTTCCAGTCACGCACTCCACCGAATCAGTATCCTTCAGCTCTCCAGACTTCGCCTTACGATGTTGTGTCTACTGATTTCGATGTTCCGCACGATAACCCTTATGACGAGACCGACGAACCCTTCCGAGGTTGTTACTATCCAGCATCAAAGCCCTTGAGCGTCGATAAAAAAGCTGGAGTTGGTATTGAAAAGCCACAACAAGACTTCAAGCCACAATTACGCCGACAAGTTGGAGGCACAAGCAGGCTCTTTTACACCGACGAGTACGAGATCCTTATTGGTAACCTCCCAGATCCTACCAAAAATCCTTCCCAGGGTGCAACCTTTCCTCCAACAAGTCATGTTAGCGGGTATCCAAACAATGTGTCAGCAGGAGATTTCCCGGCTCAATATTTTCCGATTGATCACATTACACGATCCTCCCAACAGCGGCAAGTCTTCCCATCCAATATTCCGAACTACGGCTTTGTTAGCGGGCAATATCCTCAATATAATAACCTAGCGGTCGATGAATCAACAGCCAATCATCCTATTCAAACCACTAGCGTAACGCCCGGATTTCCACCCCTCCCCGCCGGATTCATTCCCTCAATAAACCAGTCAACTGGACTAATCCTCGACAACACATTCAGAGTGGGTAGGGATGGGGATGACGGTGTCGACGTGGTGGACTTTTCATTGATTCCGAGTGACAAAGAGTTTTGGGCCATGATCAAGCGGCCCGGGGAGTTAACTCCCCCGAGTTTCGGCTTGGATGGAGTCTTCGACAACGGCTTGGAGCCGCGCAGAAATGCGCGGAAGCGCAAGCTCGAGCAAAACAACTTCGAGATCTTCGACGAGACCCGGGAGGCCTCTCGGCGGGACGCCCTTCGCTGGTTCCACCGGCTGAACCAAGCTACGGCGTCCCGCCGGGACCTCGCCTCCCGGATCTCCTTCCCGGGGGAGGAGGGGGAGGAGGAGGCGGAGGGGGCAGAGACGGAGGCGGAGGAGGGGGAGGAGACGGAAGAGGAAGAGGACGAGGACGAGGATGAGGACGAGGATGAGGAGGATGAGGAGGATGATGATGAGGAGGTCGAGGGATTCCGGGGCAACAGCCCTCGCATCGGTCCCCGGACCGCGTTTTGTCAGGTAACTGACGAGCTCTCCGAGCCGGCTCCTAATCGGGGCCGGTTCCTAGAAATTGACCAATTCCAGGAGAGTGAGGGCTCCGACAAGGAGAACGCGGTCCGGGGTGACATGCGGGGCTGGAATGCCAGCTACCGGCGGCGGTAGGGGGACGGGAGGGTTGAGGAGAGGAGGGTGGGGTCGGGTGAGGGAGGGCCTCCCCTGGCTCGTGACGGCGGCGTTTTATTTTTCTTTTCTTTCTGTCTGTTGGGGCCTGAGAGCCCCCTGGGCCATATGGCCTAAGGGCCTAAAATTCCTTTTTGTTTTTGATGTATGAGTAGAGGAGAAGAAAAAATCCAAAAATTTGCACAACCAAAACCACATTCCTAAACACCCCTTAATTGGTCAGGTTGTGATACGAAAGGCCTTTGATTAGGAAGATGAATTAGAACGTTATACAAAGCTAAGTGTGGGCAACTCTAGGAAAGTTTCACTTGAGAAAATTTTTGGCTAATTACTTTTAGGACTGGGCAAAAAGTTTGGATAGACTTTTGGCGTTAAAAATGCCAGACCCACAAAGATAGCTGGACCACCCCTCGAGTACGCATTCAACTTACCCGGGGAAGCTATACTGAGTAGCATTGTGCAGATTCAGGTGACTAGAAAGAGCTTGAAAGTAGAATGTGCAATTTCTCGGGCGTTCATGGTCGTGGTCAAGGGTGCTATATTTAAAGATCGCGGCCCGCCATTTTCTAAATCAGGAGTGTTCTATACGGAGGCTGAAGCTCCCAAAGGCTTACTGGATAGAGTACAGTGCAGCTTCAGACATAATCTTGAAGCCGCTGAGCAGGCTTGAAGGTAATTGTATGGTGGTGAGGAGCTGAAGGGAGGTCACCGTTCACGCAATACTGATGTTGAGGCTCGAAGGTGATTTAAAAGTGATCAAAATTTGATTTATCCGAACGATTATTGTGCGAGCTCATCACAAAATCAAATCGGAGGGAGGCCATCGTGGTGATAGGGATGCTAGTCGTGAAATGGGAAGTGAAGGCAAGGGAAATGAACGTTGGAACCGTGCTCCACAGGGATCCACAACGCCACATGGAACCGCTAACGTGATCTTTAAAGTACCGCTTCGATCTTTTCTTCCATTCAATGAAAGGGCACTATATAATACCAGTGAAAGAAATATAGTCGGTTTTCACTTGGCAGTACAGTGGAGAGCATGCATCACCAACTTGCCAGCAAAATACCTAAGGGGCATCAATCAGGCCAATTCAAACTTGTAAAGCTAAACTAACATCCTCGCGGTCCGTTGGCCCTTCCAGCAGTGTGCTGTCACTCATTCACAGGATTGCACATACTACGTAGTCACATTACAAAAATAACTCTTCATGACTTCTTCGCTCTCATGCATTAGACCATATATCTTGAACCTGCAACCACTGCATATCTCCAAACATTCTATTTTGTTTCTTAGAAACTTAACAGCCAAAATGCCTCATTACCGCTTACGAGAGCATAGAAGTGGTGAAGTTTTGCGGCAGCGAGCTCGTGAATCTCATGCCAGATACCCCCCAAGGCTGTCCACCACTATCCCGCAGGTATGGGTATGAAGATAGAGGGGGATATCGAGGAAATAGAGCCCACAGGTTTTATCAAGATGATCCTTATGACCAGTACCACCTGGGCGCTTATCAGAATCTACCACCTTATCCCGGAGGACAACCGCTGCAAGGCCCAGGACCACGCCAAGCTACTTTCCTAGACATGGCACAAAGGCAAATTCAAGCGGTAGAGCCGGGTATGGAAATGCGCATATCACTGGCAGGAACCCCCATGCCAAAACTCATCTTCTTACGCGATGAGGAAGGCAGCGCGATCCACTTCCTCTACCTAACTTTCTCCAATCCGGCATCGGGTGCAGCCGACCGCGGTGCCTGCATTAGCTACTGCTCAAGTCCAACGAGCTAATACGCAAGAGCCAGCGGATCAGATTGTCATGGATGCTATGCAGAGTGCTAACTTGACACAGGTTTCTGTTGGGCCCAGGAGCACTATATCTCATCAAGCGAAGAAGACAGGAAATTCTTGCGGAATTGGTGGAGTTGGGCATCTGGCAGGGTGGTAGGTAGGTGGGAGCTTTTGGGAGTGGGCTATGGGAGAGATGAAGGCTGTCTTTTTGTGATTCATCCACCCACGCAAGACACAGATGGAGCAGCTGGAAATAGTGGGTGAATTGAAGGGCTACTAGGAGTAGGTCCCCTGGAAGTGGGCGGGCGGTATGAGGGGCTAAGAATCATGGTAGGAATCGTCAACAGAACGTAGGCGCACAGATGACTGCAAGATGGCGTAACCCGAGCGAGGAGACTCTTATGTTCCACTCGGGGGAGGGTGGAGTGGATCGACGGTAAGGAAAGTATTTGGATAAAGGCCGTGGGTAGGTTAAATAAAATTTTCAAGGACTTTAGGATTCTTGAAAGTTGATATGGTCTTAAGGATTGAAAACGATCTTGAGTTAATTTGGGTACTGAACAATAGTGTGTGCATGACTCGCGTAATTATGATGCAGCAACGAACTACAAAGCAGATATTTCATCACGCTGATAATATTCCAATCATTCAGCAGTAATAATGGCCATTCATTGAGCTCATGTAGACTAGAGAGAAGGAAATGATGATATGAAAGTGGTGATAGAGACTTGGTGTTGACCTCGGTCCAGGGGGGAGCGCCAAGAAATTTGATGTTCTCGATTCTTCTTCACCCGGCTCCCGATGAATTTTTTAAGACACACTCAATACAAATCCCCGTCATCCCATTCCTCCTCTACATCAATCTCTCTTCTCCCTCATTGTGCTTTCGACTGGAGCCTAGGAGAAAGGCTTGGATTCTTGTATTCATCTCTCTAGTGCATCCTTCCCCATTACAATGCAGCGAGCTTTAACTGCAAGAGCGCGGACATCCGTCCTCTCCTCGAGTTCCAAGCTACGAGCAACATCCAGCTTCAATTTGCAGCAGCAGAGATTTGCACACAAGGTACATCACCTCTATCTGTCTTAAAGCTCACTCAATTCTCTCGTCATTCAATGTGCTAACAATCATTATCTGCAGGAGCTGAAGTTCGGCGTCGAGGGCCGCGCAGCTCTGCTAAATGGTGTCGACACTCTTGCAAAGGCTGTTGCAACAACACTAGGCCCTAAGGGCCGAAATGTGTTGATTGAGTCAAGCTATGGCTCGCCAAAGATCACAAAAGGTATGCCTCTGCAGGCACACCGCATTTTCGACTGAAGCTTACAAATTCTCATAGATGGTGTCACTGTTGCCAAATCGATTACACTAAAGGACAAATTCGAGAACCTTGGTGCTCGTCTTCTGCAAGATGTTGCATCAAAGACGAACGAAGTGGCCGGTGATGGTACCACTACCGCAACCGTCCTTGCCCGCGCCATCTTCTCCGAGACCGTCAAGAACGTTGCAGCAGGATGCAACCCCATGGACCTGAGGAGAGGAACTCAGGCTGCGGTGGAGGCTGTGGTAGAGTATTTACGATCAAATAAGAGAGACATCACTACAAGCGAGGAGATCTCTCAGGTTGCCACCATCTCTGCGAACGGCGATACTCATATTGGCCAGCTACTATCCAAGGCAATGGAGAAGGTTGGTAAGGAGGGTGTTATCACGGTCAAGGAGGGCAAGACGATTGAGGATGAGCTAGAAGTTACAGAGGGCATGAAGTTTGACCGTGGTTATATCTCACCCTATTTCATTACCGACACCAAATCACAGAAAGTAGAATTCGAGAAGCCTCTGATTCTGCTTTCTGAGAAGAAGATCTCGGCTGTCCAGGATATCGTCCCTGCTCTTGAAGCCTCACAGCAACTCCGCCGACCCCTCGTCATCATTGCCGAAGACATTGATGGCGAGGCGCTTGCCGTCTGCATTCTCAACAAGCTCCGTGGCCAGCTCCAAGTTGTCGCCGTCAAGGCTCCTGGTTTCGGTGACAACAGGAAATCCATTCTCGGCGATCTTGCCGTCCTTACAAACGGTACTGTCTTCACCGATGAGCTTGATATTAAGCTTGAGAAGGCTACCCCAGACATGCTCGGCTCAACTGGCTCGATCACGATCACCAAGGAAGATACCGTCATCCTTAATGGTGAGGGCAACAAGGATGCTGTCGTCCAGCGATGCGAGCAGATCCGCGGTGTTATGAACGACCCGACTACCTCCGAGTACGAGAAGGAGAAGCTCCAGGAACGCCTTGCCAAGCTTTCTGGTGGCGTTGCAGTTATCAAAGTCGGTGGTGCCTCAGAAGTGGAGGTCAGTGAGAAGAAGGATCGGATAGTGGACGCCTTGAACGCAACCCGTGCCGCCGTTGAGGAAGGTATTCTGCCCGGTGGTGGTACTGGTCTTCTCAAGGCCGCTGCAAACGCTCTTGGCAAGGTCAAGACCGCCAACTTCGACCAGCAGCTCGGTGTAAGCATTGTCAAGAATGCCATTACCCGGCCTGCACGGGTGATCGTCGAGAATGCAGGTTCCGAGGGTAGCGTCGTTGTCGGCAAGCTCATGGACGAGTTTGGTGCAGATTTCAACAAGGGTTTCGACAGCTCCAAGGGCGAGTACGTTGACATGATTGCAGCCGGTATTCTTGATCCCTTTAAGGTCGTCCGCACAGCACTTGTGGATGCTAGCGGTGTAGCGTCACTCCTCGGCACGACAGAGGTTGCTATCGTAGAAGCGCCAGAAGAGAAGGGTCCACCAGCAGGTATGGGTGGTGGTATGGGCGGTGGCATGGGTGGCATGGGCGGCATGGGAGGAGGCATGTTCTAATCAAAAGGCGCTGCATCCCTTACCATGATACACGAATTTTCGCTCGCATCCGCATCACTCTTCTTGTATACCCTTTTCGCTTACACATCTCTCCACCATGTTTCCGTACATGATACTGGACTTGCTCGCACTCCACTCTGGTTTTCCTCATTCGTCTCCCAAAAGCCTTACGTAGCGGAGTTGATTTTGGGACTTTAGTATGTACAATATCATGTTTACGTAGCGGTTAAGAAAGATGGATGTAAAATGCAAATCAAAACAGTAGATAAACATTCAACTTCAGTCTTGATGCCTAAGGCGAATTCATTCTTCTTATGATGATAGTCATGGTCTTTGTCATACATGGGTGGCGGTCAAAACCTTGGACCCCCACTTGGACCAAAATCTGCGAGCTGCCCCTCCAACCCAATTTGCATCCCGCCGACTCAGCCTCAACATCAACATCACATCTCCCCACTGTCAAAACTCCACTCCTGACACCCCGACCCCATCCTATACCCAAGAAAATCACAATATCCACCTAATGTGAGTGACGCCATCGTTGCGCCGCTCGAGCGCTTAGCCCAAGATTCAGCCACACCCGCTTACGATGCTGACAGACTGCGGTGAACTGATAGAGAGCTGCCTACTCCCTCCCTTTGATTGTTTCCACCACACAATAACGACGCAATGGTGAGTGCAGTTGAATTTATATCGCTCGAAGAACATGCTAACGTTACTGCATCAAGGCTCAATCCGGGTACGTGCTTCCTCCCTCCCCAGCGACATTGCAAAATAATAAATGTCTCCCAAATGGCTGCCTCTCAGGCCCCCAACTACTATATGCCCACCCTCGCCCTGCCTGTTTTACGCAAAAGATGTCACACAACCCGTCCAAAGATGCACGTAGTTAACATTCCTTCTTTCCTAGCGTCTCCGTCGCCCCCGAATGCATCTCAACCTTTAACGAGCTCAAGCTCGTCAAGGATATCAAATGGATTATCTACCGCATCAGCGACGACTGGAAGGAAATAGTTGTTGAGGAGACCTCAAAGGAGGCCAATTTCAACATTTTCCGCGATAAGCTGCTGAACGCGAAGAGCAAAGATAGGCGTGGTAAAGAAGGCATCGGTGGGCGCTATGCCGTCTATGATGTTGAGTACGACTTGGAGGGTGGTGAGGGTAAGAGGTAAGATGCACTTCCAACCAGAAATCCGATATTCAAGGGCCAAGATGACGCTGTCGGGCGAAGTACGCAGGCAACAGGAGAATATGGCTGATATGGATCTACACAGGAGCAAAATTACATTCATCTCCTGGTGCCCAGATGACGCTGCACAATACGTGAGTGTTACCTATATTCCAACCCTCATCATTTCGGCCCAAAGCATAAATACTAACTCACACGTGCCTTAGCCCCGCATGATGTACTCTACCTCTAAAGAAGCCATCAAGCGTGCCCTCAACGGCCTCGCTGCTGACATCCAAGCCAACGATGCCGACGACATTGAATACGACAACATCATCTCGCGGGTTTCTAAGGGCCGCTAAGTCGCCTCCGTATACGCACACGCTATTCACAATATGACGGACCCATGCATGGATTACGGGTAACGGTCAGTTGGAGGGCATTTTGCAATGATTGACTAAATACTTGGGGCGGCAGACTACGGAGGGAGTTTGAGGCACGGTGTGGCTGCACTTTTCTGGCTCTACGGGCAAGGTTGGCCCGCAACAGGAGATGGTTGTTGATGCCTTTTGCTTTCAGTTTCATGGCATAGTTAGGATGTGGGACTATGTTCTTGTCGTGGAATAGAGAATGGTAAAATTTGTTATTTTAGGCATTCTCTTGGTAGCGTTCCTGGAAATATCCCCCACCCCCCGACTACCTCTTCATGCAGTTATGGACAATCAAGTATGCCCACCTATGACAGCTCTTCGTGGCTTGGTTCTAACATGAATATACGCTTTAAAGTTTACTAAAACAACCCCCCAAAATAATAATTCCGTTTCAGAAACTCTCATTGTTTATTTCCCTCCCAAGCTCCCCTAAACACCCCTGCCAGCCTTTCCCCCTCGGCTTCGTCTCTTAGCCTCTGTGTCAGGAAACCTTTCAGATCTCCCCAGAACTCTTCCGTCCGCAACATTTCCGTGCCGCTGGGTCCCTGCGCCGCCGATCCTCCTACATTCCCTCCCGCTGGTAGTACTGGCGGAGGAACCTCCACCGGCGGCGTTGATACCGGTGTCTGTGCCGGCGAGGAGGTCGCAGCGCCGGGCAGGAGCATGATACTGAACTCAGCATCTTTCGCGCTAGGATCTTCGATAAGTTCGGCGACAGTTTTGCTGTCGACTGCGGGCTTTTTCTTCCATAGCACTTTTATCTTGTTGATGTCTACGCTGGCGTCCTTGGCATAGGCGTCCTTGAGGTCGTATATGCTCGTCGTGGGCGCTTGGGATTGTAGCATCACTGTGGGAGAGGTTGAGCGGAGGGGTTTTAGCGTTATTGTTAGGGTTGCTGATGAGGCGGCTGAAGACGAGGCCGGCGCGGCGCGTTTGGCGGGGCGGAGGGGGTGCGGGGGGTTCGGCAGGCGGGGGAGGGTGTACTGCTGAGGGGATCAGCTCGAAACTGGTAGTTATTTAAAAAAAAAATTGTGGACGAAGAGGACGTACTGCAGACTGTGCAGGATATGTCCTGGGATCCGCAATGTGGTCGCTAGAGAGTTTCAGCGAGCGCGAGTCGAGCGCTGTAAGGAATTGCTTGGCGAAGGATATTTCAGTCATTTTGGGTGATAGGAGCTACCGCTCCTTTTACTTATGAAGCCAGGGAAAGGAATATGGGCCTTGAAGTGGAAGAGAGGGAATGGCGCGTTCCTTGCTCAACACGATGACGATTTGGTGGAGTGAACTGCGGGCCGGAGAGCGGACAAAGAACCTCCGAAGGCGGTGAGCGCTGCAATTTTAGGGAAATCTTCGAACTCCACCAAAAACTTCTAGTTATACCGAATATTTCTCCAAATTCCTCTATTATTCACAAAACGAGGCCAAGACCTCCATTCAACGCTCCAAAATGGGTGTCGGCCGTCGCATGAAGAAGCAGGGTCCTCCTCCACCACTAGACGAGTCTCTTGTTACGAAAAAGCGTAAAGATGCACCGATCGAGCCTGCAAATGACCGGGGAAAGAAGAGGAGGACAGAAGCGGGAAAGGCTAGAAAAGCCGTAAAGCCAATTGAGATGAAGAAGAGCAAGAAGTCAGCTCTGACAAACGGACTTGGAACTGCCAAATTAGAAAAGACGAAGGCAAACGATAGAAGGAAAATGCCAAAGAAGACAGTGGCTCCACCTGTAGAGGATGAAGACGACTCTCTAGATGACGAAGATCTAGTTTCAGACGATGCGGATGGGATTGACGACCCTGATGTCATGGAAGACAAACTCGACGGTGTTAATGTCGGCGGTCTGGACGCCCTAGGCAGCGCTTCAGACTCAGACGGACTCGAAGACGACGAATTCGTGGAGTCAGACTCAGATGTTGTAGATTCGGATACAGAGGTACGGAAAGGAATGTGGTCAGAAGATGAAGACGACGAGGATGTCGAGGAGAAGCTCACAGCAGCCAATATTGAAGGGTTATCACGGCGATTAGATATGCAGAAGGCAATTGAAGATGCGGAGGCGCAAGCAGAATTAGAAGAAGCTGCACTTCGGACGAACATCGCTGGAGATAGGCCAAAGATTCTCGGCGACGAATCCGGTGATGAGGCCACCGGGCCGTCTCTGGTGGCACCAGATTTACAGCTCCTCAGAACACGTATCACGGGCACGATACGGGTTCTTGACGACTTTGCCAAGCTCGTAGAAGAGGGACGATCAAGAGCAGAATATACTGCCCAGTTAGTAAAAGACATATGCACATACTACGGCTATTCTTCCTTCCTAGCCGAAAAACTCTTCAGTCTATTTCCACCCCGCGAAGCCTTCGCCTTCTTCGAAGCAAATGAAACGCCCCGCCCTGTCGTCATTCGTACCAACACCCTTCGAACGCATCGCCGTGAACTTGCACAGACACTTATTAACCGCGGCGTACAACTCGAACCTGTGGGGAAATGGTCAAAAGTTGGCTTGCAAGTTTTCGAATCCCAAGTGCCACTTGGCGCCACTCCAGAGTATCTCGCTGGACACTATATTCTGCAAGCTGCATCCTCCTTCCTCCCAGTCATGGCTCTTGCACCCCAGGAGCACGAAAGAGTTCTGGACATGGCGGCTGCCCCGGGTGGTAAAACGACTCACATTGCCGCACTCATGAAGAATACGGGATGCATATTTGCAAACGATAGCAATAAAACGCGTGCCAAAGGTCTCATCGGCAATATTCATCGCCTAGGTGTGAAGAACACAATCGTCTGCAATTACTCAGCGCTCGAGTTCCCCAAGGTCATGGGCGGCTTCGATCGAGTTTTACTCGATGCACCCTGCTCTGGCACGGGTGTCATTGCGAAAGATGCGAGCGTCAAGACAAACAAGACAGAGCAAGATTTCATGCGCCTGCCACATTTGCAAAAACAGTTGATTTTAGCGGCAATCGATTCAGTCGACCATGCAAGCAAGACTGGCGGATACATTGTCTATTCCACCTGCTCTGTGACAGTGGAGGAGAACGAGCAAGTAGTACAGTATGCGCTAAATAAGCGGCCAAATGTCAAGCTTGTTGACACGGGCCTCACTTTCGGAAAAGAAGGGTTCGTGAGATATATGGGCAAGGTGTTCCATCCATACATGAAACAGACGCGGAGGTATTATCCTCATGCTTACAATGTTGACGGCTTCTTCGTGGCAAAATTCAAGAAAACCGGACCAACTCCTGCGACGGCTGTGGGAGTGAAGAGTGGAGAGAATAGAAAATCGAGCATAGAGAAGGATGGCGAGGTCGTGGATAAGACGCCACTTGTGGCAGAGGAGGATAAGCAAGATGACGACTTTGGTGGATGGGATGACGAGGAGGATGAGAAGTACATTGAAAGGGCTAGAAAAGCAGCATTGAGAAGGAAAGGGAAGGATCCTAGGGCTTTAAGAAAGGCGAGGGGGATGATAGGTGGTGATGAGGCCAAACCGAATAGTGAGAGTGCCGGAACAAAAGGCGACGGTCAGAAGAAGAAAAAGAACGAGAAAGCTGGTACCACGAAGTCGAAACCGTCAACACCAAAAGGACAGATGGAAAGTAAGAAGAAGGCCAGCAAGTAGACCGACTTCTCATATTTCCAGGAGACAAGCATCATTGAAGTTAGTCTCTAAGGGCATAACCCTACGCCATCCGAGATACCTGTAATTGCTCGTAGATCCTTCAGAAATACAATTTCAGGAACAAGACCTGATAAGCCCACCTCACTAGGCCACTTATGCAGCAGTTGTATACCCAATATATTTTCTTTCCAAAGGTCATTGCAAACTAGATGGCTCAGCTCCAGCCTTCATGGTAAGCAAGCTTTTGTTTGGAGGCTTGACCCGCTAGCAGCTGAAAATAAAATTGGTTTTGATCAGCCAGTGCTTTACCTCAGCAAGCTCAGACGTAATTCCGTTGGTTCGGATTTTTAATCGGTCCGCAAGCGGACTAACTACGTTTGTGCGAAACCACTGGAATTACGTCTGAGCCGGATTTCCAAGGTTTCTTACAAGTTCCAACAATATCCGCGTTACGGAGGTTGCGGATATTAAAATAACTCAACACCAATATATTATATTACTTCCTAAAGTTAATCGATTATATAACAGAACCTAGGCTTTTAGAATATATTATTTTTATTACTTAGGTATTTTTAGCTCTTGTGATTATTTTTGTTAAAAAAAAAACGCGTTATTAGGAATCCCGTAACTATATATAACTTTACTAAACGCTAGCTAATATATATAAAACCTATATAGATTTATAATAGGCACCTTAAGGTACCTACTATAGCTAGGTAGATATATAGTATGCATGTTATGCTGGGTAATCTCCCTCTAAACCTCATTATATACCGACTACTAAGTCATGGATATCTAAGCTAACCCATAGTATACTACCACAAAAACTTATCGCATACAGATTTAGAAGGTTAAATAAGATACTAGAACAGCTGTTACCGTATTAGGTACCGGATACTTAAAATCGAAGAAGTTATAGGACAGAGCGGGAGCGACGGCTCCGAATGGATATCCGCAACGTCCTTAATCGCACTGCGGGTCTCTTCGTGCAGA
>Ga0307507_10003293_pt1 | contig 31719 bp, 11 predicted proteins | sample 7_EM_MG_FD_207223 | JGI IMG/M metagenome (GOLD analysis project Ga0307507, IMG submission 207223) | Populus trichocarpa ectomycorrhiza microbial communities from riparian zone in the Pacific Northwest, United States - 7_EM | ecosystem: Host-associated > Plants > Roots > Unclassified | place... | reverse complement strand
CCAATCTTTTAGTCCTATTATTCCTGTCCTTAAGAGTGTTGCTATTGTATTTTCCGCCTTTGTTAGGCCCTCTTAGAGCCCTTAGGTATTTACCCCCTATAGTATTACCTATACTACGGCTTAGGTTTCCTTTACCTAAGTCTGCCTCTATACCTTTAACTCCTATTTGTCTCTCCAGCGTCGGTCTAACTAGTATTGTGTTGCGGTAGATGGTTTTCTAGTACTCTTTTATACTCTACTTTGGCTTCTTTCTCTCCCTTACTATTGTTTTTGCTAGCCTCTTACGCGTCTCCCTTCCTCCTTTATATAGGCCTGGGCCCTAGCGCCACACTATTCTTCTTCTGCTTTCTCCACCTGTTTTCCTAATATATCTTCCCTACTTTAGGGTTGTTGGTTCCTTCTCCTATAGGGCACCCTAGGGTCCCTCTATAGTTTGTTTAGGCGTATCTTAATATACTTTATAACATTAGAGTTGCGTTCCTTTTACACCCTTTATATTATATCGGCTTTAATATATAGTTATAGGGGGGGAATATTGGCTTCCTTTTTAAGCATTGCTGTGGCCGTTCGCTTATACCCGCCTGTTATACTCCTAAGGCAGGCTGTTTAGACCTTTTAGAGTGGTTTAAGGAGTGATTTAAGGGGGCCTTTCTTAGTTTCTCTAGTGGCCCAAATGCTAGATCTATACGTTATGGTTGGCCGGACAACTGCTGTATATAGTAGGCATGACCTCTGGAAGCATGGACCCTATATAGAATTAACGATCCTGGACATGGCGATATACTATGCTTGGCCCTTATAGGCCACTTACGCCGCATATGCGCTCTACTAGAGCTTGCTGTCTACCTATACTCCTAATACCCTTAGGCCTTGAACCGGTTAACCCCCAAAGCCTTAGATATGGATTATATGCTAAAGATCTATAGATTGGTTATGTTTTCTTATAAAATAGATTAGCTGGTATTTCTCTAGTAAGAATTGGACTCTATATCGTCTTGCCTATTCTATATAGGTGTTATAGGCTTTCTCTAGTGTCCTACAGTTCTCTGCGGCTATTAGCCTATATGTAATTAGGTTTGTGTTATTAATAAAGCCTATCCCCTGGGTCGCCCCTTCCTTAAAGGTGTTAAGCAGGTTGCTTATAAAGAAGAGGAAGAGTATAAGCGATAGAAATAATCCTTGTAGTATTTCTATTACAACTGCGATAGGGGGGCTCTGGTATCCGCTAAAGACTAGTAATATTTCTTTCTGGCCTATAAATCCTTAAATAAATTAAATGATCTATTCTGGGAAGCCCTTTACCCTAAGGATATATAGGAGACGCTTATAGGGTATATTGTTATAGGCGCCGCTAATATCTAGGCTAAGTATTAATACTACAAAGTCCTTTCGCATAGCCTATATAGTTTTAATGGTAGTAGCAAGTAGTGTAAGTGCTAATAGCGTTAAGCGATTCTTTCTTGCCCCTATTTGGCTTTATGGTAGTAGGGCGTATTCCTCTGCCATATCTACTATATAGTCCGCTATAACCTTTTCTAAGATCTTGCTTAGGGTGTTTTCTAAGGCAATAGGGCGGTAGCTTCCTAGGATTAAGTAGTCTACTTTACCTTCTTTTTATAAGATAACTGTTATTATAGATCTTCTAAGTCGTAGGTAGTAGCCTATTATAAAGCATGCTCTGGCTATGTCTGCAAGCTAAGGTGCTATAAGTGGTCCACAGGTCTTTAGGGCTTTGTTTAGAATCCCATCTAGTCCTAGTACTATGTTGTTTAAAAGGCGGCTAATAGTTCTAGCTATTTCTTTAGTTGTTATATCGCTGTTAACCCTTAGGCGAGTTACCGGTGTTTTACTAGTGATATTGCTAAGGTCTACTAGAGCCGGTTAAGGGAAAAATCTTTCTATAAGGATCTTTACCTTCTTATTATTATTGCTTGTGGCCTGTAGTTCGCCTACTCTTTATAGGGGTAGTAGGTGTGGATCTTTTACTAGGCGTCCCGCCTTTTTCTTTACCTATTTCGCTATGGTCCAAAGGCCCTTATTATAGGGGAGACTTAGGTTAGTAGTGTGTTCGTTTATAAACCATCTCTAGTTATTCCTTGCTTCTTTTCTTAGGGTATTCTTTAACTGGTTTCTTGTGTCTTTATATCATCTCTCGTCCTTAGAATTATGGCTACTTGTATATTTCCTCCTTGCTTGTTATTGGCCGGCTACAAGGGCCGCGTACTATATGGACCATGCGTATTACGCGTAGGGGCCTAGTTTTAAAACTAGGCAGTGCTTTTTTAGCCTACTTTTAATTGCTGCCTAGATCCTTTCTAGTCTTTAATTAATTTCCTTAGGGGTAGCCAATAAGCCTTGCTTATTTAGTATTGGGTGGATTTCTTCTAAGTCTTAGAGTTATTATTTAATTGTATTAAGGAAGCTATCTACGTTAAGCTTCCTTATTGCGTATCTTTTACTATTTAGTTGCGCCTTAATGTCCAGATCTAGTTATATCTGGATAGGGATATGGTCTAAGGTAAGTGCCTATTCTTCTTTAAGGGAGCACCTTTTAAGTCTCTAGTATAGGTTTTCGTCCATAATTATAAGGTTAATTATACTTTTGGCGGTGCCCTATTGCCATATAATTACACCTGGGGGGGTAGCTAGCTTAAGGCCCCCATTGTCTATAGCTCTTAATAGGCACTCTGCCTATTAATTAGCAGTAACATAGATGCCCCCCCACTATAGGTGGTGGAGGTTTATGTCTTTTAGTAGAATAAACTCTACGTATTTAGTTTCTAGCAAGCTTATTATAGATATAATATTCTCTATTTATACTACCCCTTCGACCCTAGGGTTATAGACATTAATAATTTATACTGGTCCCCTATATATCTAGATGGTTATAACTGCAATATCTAGGTTAACTGCCTGCTATAACTATAAGGCAAGGCTAATATTTTTGCTAATTATCCCTTAACCCGTCAGGGCGAGCAGAGGGGAAGGCTTATGCGCAAACACCAGAATCAGAACAACGCGTAGAATTCAACCATCAAATACACCACCGCCATGCCGTCTAATCACGCTAGAATTGATGCAGATCTTGTTCAGAAGACTCAATATAAGATTCCCCAAAATAAGACGGCGAAAAACCCCCCCCCGAAGCCTTGGCCACTCCCTAAATTTTGTATTCCTAAGCACGGCTACCAGATCCTACTAATCTGATTAGTGGGCTCTTATCAATAGCTTGCGTGCCCAAGTTAACAGGTTAAGGGATAAAGCATACGCGTATGGCTGCTTTTGGTTTATATAGGAGCTAGAATCCTTGGGGGCAGTATGTTGATTATATATAGGTATTATAATACGGCTCTTATATAGCAAGAATATAGTGTTTCTCTGGGTCTAGACTATCTAGTAGGGGCCTTGCTAAACGGTGGTTTGTATTGCCGCAGTTATACTATATAATGGTCAAGTAGCGGACCCCTAGTGGGGGTCCTTTACCTCTCCTTTACTCCTCGCTTCTTCTATTTCCACTTTCTCTAAAATGTTTAGAACTTCCGTCTTCTGTGTTTGCTCCCTAGCCACTACTTATTTTATATAAAGCTTTCTATTCCTGTATCTTATGTTCCTACTAGCCTTTCTAAATCTAAGTCTATTATTACCTTCGGTTCTTCCCCCATTCTCGCTAGTTGGCTATATGCCCCTTATAAGCCAGCTATGTGTGTTATGTTTACCGTATTAAATCTAATTCTTAATTGTCCCGGCCTTAAACTTACCATAGCCGTCTATAGGGGTCTTCCTACTGGGCGTCCTCTCCCTTATGTCCTATATATCCCTTATATCCCTATTCGGTCTGGTAATATTATACAGCGTCGCTTTTAGCCTATTAAGGCTTAGGATAGCTGGCTTAGCCCCCTAGTATTAAAGGTAGGAAACACTAGGAAGACACCTACGTCCCTCTAGCTTATCGCCTATTGTTTCCATTTATATAACCTAGCGTGCAGTTATTCCCGCAGCTGTTAAGCCCTTTCCTTCCGTCTCCTGTATTTAATGCAGTCTTCTCTCTCCTACGCCTTATGTGTGCTTCAGTAACAGTTCGCGCATTTTATTTAGTCTTGATTTGTATATTATCTTATATTATAGGGGCCTATATAGTGGCCGCAGCACACCTGTGCTGCGTATATAGATTGGGTGTGTCCCCATTATACATAGCGATAATATCGTTCTAGGTGTAGTCTATAGTTGTAGAGCCTTATGTTGTATATAAGGCCATTTATAATTATTCCTTTTTAGATAAGAAGTTTTTGCATTCCTGGTGTATATATGCTGACGATAAGGGAGCTATATATTTATCTATTATTTCCCTAGTAAGTCTCTAGCGCCCTTTATGTTCTCTTATTGTTCTTATTATATACTTAGTTTGTATTTTCCTATTAAAGCTATTAGATCTGGGTAATTACAAGTCTTAGTATAAGGCGTTCCGTTTATTTTACTATCTCCTATATAGTTACTGTATTATCCGCCTGGCGTCCCCTTTCTACCTTAAGGCTTATGGGAACCGACAGGACTTTAACTAGGTGATCTTTACAAAGCACTTTTATGCTAATATGCTCTCCTAGCCTGTCCCCTGCCCTTACGGCCCGTTTCTTTACCTATTGGTCCTTTAGGGTAACTCTAATGTCTCCACTCCTAAGGTGTTAGACTGTGACGGCGTTATAGACCTCCTTGCAAATCTCTATAAGAACTTCTGTTTCTAATTGTCCCCTAAGTTCCTCTGCCTTTTCTATATTTAGTCGTATTGTGATTATATGCCCGGTTGTTGTCTTTAGGGGGGTAGGTTCCCTATGCTATAGAAGCGCAGCTACGGCGGCCTAGGTGCGGTTCGCCTATTAAGGGGGATTTTATTTATCTTTGATTTTGTTTAGCCGTTAAAGGATTTAATTAAGGGTTTGCTGGAGGGGCGCCTAAGGTTTACTAGACTAGAGCCATTCTGCTAGCTGTATTAGTTTATAATAGCTAACAGATGCTCCCCTATAGTTCTAGATATTAGATGCGTCTAATAGGCTTTATATTTTATTAGATGCCTTCTTAATTAGGGTATTTCTACTTTCTAGTGTGGTATTCGCCCGTCCTTGTTGTTATTGTGGGGGGCTATTGTTGGGTATAGGTCTGGCGGTCGCGCGTAACTATATACCACCGTCGTTCTACCTGTGCCTCCCCTGTAATGCATGCATCTTAGGGGATTATCAGGGTGTTTTTTAGGGTTCTTTTGGTTGGGTTGGTCTTTTTAGGCCAGGTGCAGCAAGAGCTCCAAAAGTCTTTTGTCTCTAAGTTGCAGATTATACTAGGGTGTTATAGGCCGTTTATAAAGTGCTTATAGTCTAGTTTAGAGAGTTTCTAGCTTTATACCACTTAGATTGTGCCTTAATTTAACAGAGGCCTTAATTAATAGCTAGGCAGTAGTCCGTAAGTACCTTTAGCGTCTGTATAGTAGTAAAAACTGGTAGTATAGTGCGCTGTAGGTCTAGGGTAAGCTTGTTAAAGAGGTCTGGCATTAGGTCTTTATAGGGAATTTGGGCTTGGCCGGCTAGATGCAAAAAGTGGGTCTAGAAGGCTAAAAAGGTCTCCATTATCTTTATGTTAAGAGCTTTATAATTAAGGCGGGCGTTTTATATCTTAAAGGGGTCCTTATAAATAGAAGACAGGTAGTTAACTATCTCTTCTTTAGAGAGGAAGGGGTCTGCTAAGTCCTAGGCGTATTATAGGCATAGATGCATCTATACGTCCCTGCTAGTACGGCTAAAAACATAGGCTATTTTAGCTTAGGTAGTAGGGAAGTAGTCTGCATTGACTTTAAGCTTGTCTTACAGTTAAAGCTTCTAATTATTAAATATAGGGTTAGTTCCGTCTGTAAGCAATAGGGGGTCTATAACCTTCGCGGACCGCAACAATGCTAATACTATATATTGGGCTAGGGTCTTAAGGACCGTAGCAAGTCTCTAGGTGTCTAATAACTCCTTACTAGGTATAGGGGTGTCTCTGGTTTTAAGCAGCTCTTAAAGCCATTTAATTTTGGTATTAGCTGCTATAAGCTCTTCCTAGGGGGTCAAGATGGTAACTGTTTTACTATTAGAGGTATTTGTGGGTCCTACAGCAGCTTTACCAGCTGCTGTATTTCTTGGCATAGTAGTAGGGATATTAGGTAATTTCTAGTATTTATTTATTTTCTAGGGGTTCTGGTCCATACGTGTTCTATTCTTAGGTTTCACGTTCTATTTATATTCTTTTAGCTCTTAGGGGTCTGTCCTGTCCTTGTGGTCCTAGTAATGTCCTTAGGGTCCTATTCTATGTCCTTTATAGATATATTTGAGTTCCTTCTTAGGAAGAAAGAGTAGTTGAGCTTTAGATAATGTTAGCGACTTAGTTAATTAAGGCATAAGCACAGCAAGAGGGACGCGCAAGCCTATACAATTGGTAGTCTATAAACGAGGATCCAAAGCTAGAGAAAGGAAGGAGAAGAATAGCAGCGCCGCTCGATATTTTATGCGGTCCTCGAGTTATGTGACTCGCGTCTACCATAATCCATGTCTGCCAAGATCCACTGTTTTCCACCAGCGCCGTAATAGCGAGTTAGGTAACTTCTTATTTTGCTAATAAGTCTTACCCTTGTTATAACAGTAAGCGTTTATATAAAACCACTAATTAGTAATTGCGGGTATTTGATTACCAGAGGCTTCCTTAGCAGTAAGTACACTAGGTAGAGCAGTAAGTTAAGCCTATATACTTATCCTTCTACCTATAACGGCCTAAACCACTAGGCTAAAAGGATAGTGCATAAAGAAGATCAAGATCGACTTCGGGCTTATAGTTTAACATATATATACCTAAATAAGCGTCCGCAGGTCACGTGACGTTATAACCGTCACACTACCTATAGGCCTCTTACCTAATTGCTGACTTTGAGTAGTAGTAGGAGCTTAAGTCTTTGGCTCCTTTTTCTTAACTAAATATAAGGTAAAGTTTAAGGCTAAAGATCTTAATAGCTAGCGCTGGTGCCACTCTTTAACTATATTAATAGCTTACTTAAGGTCATTGCAAGAGCGAATCTCTTAGGTGTAACGGAACCTTATAGTAAGAACTACGGTAGGCTCGTTAATAGGCTGGGTATGTAGGTATAAACAACTAGTTAACAACGTAATAATAACTAGTAGAGTGGTTGCCCAATAGATTAACTCTAATTGTATTCTAAGATTTACTATAAAGAGAGAACTATCTAGGTAGGGACTGTGGTCCTTTAAATACACAACCGTACACCTAAGAAATCCCTTTGCTATGTGAGGTATGTAAGGTATATAAGGTATATAACAGACCTTATAGAGCTTATAGAGCTTACAGAGCTCACTATATAACTTAGCTACTATTCCTTATTATATAGTTCTACTGGATCCATTCTGGACTATGCCTGTATTAACTAACTAGCTTTCGCCAACTCTTCTCCAAGTAGTTGTAATATTGTACTTAAAGCGTCCATAACACCATCTCCCTTCTCTTTATCTTTGTCCTTAAAGATTTCTAACATCTCTAAGTTGTCCAATAGAGGTGTAATGTCTGTTTAATTAATCTGGTTAATATCCTTACTTATTATACCTAAAGCTTCTTCTTCTTCTTTATCCTAACGGCGTGCCTGCACCATGGCTGCTATACTGTCGCTTAGTGAAGTTATATCTCCTTTATATTCTCGCTGCATAAAAGAGGGGTTGCTTTGCGTTGCAATCGTAGCTCCTTCTAGTTACCAACCTTCCTCCTGCTCCAAATGTATAAAGTTAAACATTTAATTATCCTGCAATGTTTGTTCTATCTCTAACGCTAAGTATGCGCATCCTATAACTCTTAATGGTTTTTAAGTTCCCTTGTTAATTTCCCTTAGGGTCTTATATTTAATCTGCCGCTGTAAAGCTTAATAGTAAGCTTGTAAGTGCCCTAGATAAGGTTTACTAATCTTAGGAGGCGGAGCTAGAGGCCTCCACTGCTTAACAGCGTGCTCTTAATGCTTATCTTTCCGCTTTTACTTAGTTACTCTGTCTTAAGAAGGTTTATTTTAAGGTTTATTTTAAGGAGTGGAAACTTGTTTAGTAGGGTCTTTCTAAGCTAGGTAATAAGAGAGTAGCGTCTCTAAAGAAGGAAACAGTTCTAAGTAATATGGCAGTTACTCCTCCTAAGTCCCCCTTAGGTAGTTTGTCCTTTAGTAATCCTTTTTTAATACTCCCTAACCTACTTTCTTTTAATACTCCTATACCTTTCCTATAGCGTTCTCTAGGTTACTTAATAGTTCCTAGGTAGTCTTACTATAGCCTATCTACTTTACTTTATACTATATTTTATTATCTACATCCTTATAGCTGATAATCTTTAAAACTTGCCATTTGTCTTCTTTCTGTCCTCTATACGTGTCTGCCTTATAGACTGGTAGTTTAATATCTCCATATGCTGGTTCTAGCATTGCGATGTGTTATATAGGGTAGATCTTTATTTTGGCTGGTAGGTTCAACTTGTATATAACTAATAAAATTCTTTACTTAACTTTAAAAGGTCCTAGTCTAACATAGCCCAACTTCTTACTTAGTTGTTAACTCTTAAAAATTTTGTGTAGTAGCTATACTTTATCTCCCTCCTTAAGATCTGGTCCCTTAGATCTCTTAGTATTATAGTACCTTTTTATTTGCTTTTGTACTAGTTTTGCTATTTCTTTAAGATTTGCATAAAGGTTTATTAATGTCTTTATTCTTTCTTTAGCTGTGCTACTTATCTTCTTTACTTAATATAGCGATAATAATATTCTTGGCTTGTATCTGTAATTCGCCTTAAATGGTAATGTTCCTATTCCTTCTTGTAGTGTTGCATTATATATAAACTATATAACTGGTAATAACAATACCTAATTATTTTGCGTGTAATTAATATAATGCCTTAGATACTGTTCTAGTATTTGGTTTAATCTTTCTGTTTGTCCATCTATCTACGGATAATATACTATAGAGGTTGCTATGCAAACCCCTTATTCTGCCAGAAATACTTCCTAAAATACTGCTATAAATCTTAGATCTCTGTCCAATATAATCTTATTTAGTACTCCGTGCCTTGCAAATACTTCCTTAATATAGATTTTAGTAACATCTTCTGCTAATATTTCTTCTATACATGCTATAAAGTATCCCCACTTTATAAGCTTATCTACTATTACTAAGATCGCGTTATAATCTTGTCCTATAATATGATCTCTTAACTTTAGTAACTTAATAATAAAGTCCTATAATATAACCTCCTATAGTCTTCCTGGTGTTTTAATAGGTTATAGCCCTCCATACAGCTTATGCCTTATTAGTTTATTTCTTTAGCAATCTAAACACTCCCTTATAACTTGTTTCGCTAGTCCCTAAATTCCCTAAATAACATACTCTTTTTAAAGTCTTAACACTAAGCCTATAGCTCCGTTGTGTCCTTATATTATTCCCTTATAAAACTCTTTTATAAACTCCTCTGCAATCAACCTTAGAACATAAGTAGCTTCTCTATTCTTATATTGCTCTAAGTCTGGATCCTTTACCTATGCCTTTTAGATCTTCTATATCTAATTACTCTTAGGTAATTTATAGATCTTGCTTTCTTTAGTTGCTGCAATCTTTAGATAATTGTACCTAATTAATCTATCTTAATCCTTTTGCAACAAAGCCCCTAATGGCTTCTTATTATTTTATAGTTTAGCCTTTCTACTTAGAGCATCTGCCTGTGCATTATCTATACCCTTAGTATACTAAATCTTAAAATGGTATTCTATAAGCATTTCCGCCCACCTAACCTATCTTTAGTTAAGTTCCTTTATTATTAGGAAATCTATAAGGTTCTTATAGTCCGTCTTAACTATAAATAGTTTCTCTATACCTTGTAAGAACGCTCTCTATTTCTTTAATGCTGCAACTATACCTAACAACTCCTTGTTATAGATATTATAGTTTAGTTCTAGTGGTGTCATCTTCTAACTATAGTACGCTACTGGATGCCATGCGTCCTAATGCTTCTATAGCAAACATACTCCTAATGTAAAGTCTAATGCATCTATCTTAACAACTATCTCTAACTTTGGTTAATAGACCTTAAGGATTAGTTCCCGGGTAAACAACTCTTTTAGTTCTTAGAACAGCTTCTTCTACTTACTTCCCCAAACCCACGGTTCCTCTTTCTTTGTTAATCGCGTAAACGGCTTAATGCTTTTTAACCACTGCGCTATAAACCTTCTATAGTAATTGCAAAACCCTAGGAATAATCTTAACTGCATAACGTTCTCTAGTTCTTACCAATTTACTATAGCTTTGACTTTCTTTAGGTCCATACTGATTTTTCCTAGTTTAATAATGAATCCTATAAAATCGGTCTTTCTTATAAAGAACTTACATTTCTTAATTGCTACTGGTATCTGTTCTTCTTATAGTCTCCTTAAGACCCATTTAACGTGTTCCCCATATTCTTCTTCACTCTCTAAGTAAATAATAATAATATTAAGATATGCTATAATAAACTTATTAAGGTGTTCTCCTAACACACTATTAATTCGCTTCTAGAACATTGCTAGTGTGTTTATAAGCCTAAATTACATAACTAATAGCTTATATAGTCCTTCCTTTGACCTAAAAGCTGCTTTCCATTTATTGCCTTCCTTAATCCTAATCTGATGGTACGCCTATCTTAGATCTATCTTTATAAAGATCTTTACATTACCTATCCTGTCTTAGATTTTACTAATTAAGGGTAAAGAATACCTATCCTTTCTAGTGATGCTGTTTAACTATCTGTAGTCTATACACATCCTAAGTTTTCCACTTTTCTTTAGGATGAATAACACTGGATATCCTACTAACAACTGCAACAGTCTAATGTATCCCTTCTATAAGTTCTCCTAGATAAACTCTTTAAGCTCTACTAACTCTATTTTAGTAAGCTTATAGATTAAAAAGAACTTTAGACTTATTCCCTCTTCTAATTCTATCTTATAGTCCCATGCTGTATACTCTAACAGCTTTTCACTTTCTAGTGACCATAACTTTTTTCTATACTTATGGTATCTCTTTAGTACATAACTTAAGCTTTGCTTAGTTTCTTCGTACATTGCTCCGACCTAGTACTATACCAACTTGGTTTGCTGTTATACTTTGCGTTATTAAGTATTTTTAATATTAACCTAACCTGTAACCCAATTAATCTTTGGATTGTATTCCTATAACCAAGGCATTCCTAGTATTGCCTTGTCTTTTCCCAATAGTAAGATATTAAAAGACATTCTAACTGGTCTCCCTTTAATAGTTAACTAAATAGGTCCTGTTTTGAGATTAATAATACCTCCTCCATAGGCTATCTGATTTCCTAAAATTGTTATAAGTGAATACGGGTATTCCTTTTATCTATATGGTAACCCCATTCTTTCCACTACTACTAGTAATATATAGTTCCTTATTACTCCACTATCTATTAACGCTTTAAACTGCTGATCTTGCTACTTAACTTATAAGTTTAGGTGTTATCCTTGAACTCCTTTAAGGGTCTAAGGCTCTACTACTGGTTCCCTCTAGTCCCATGGGCCTCCCCTTTTCCTAACTATTAGCTACTAGATCTTACTTATACTTGGTCCTCCCTAGGCTAATACTTAGTTTGTTTTTTCCCTTTATATACCATAGATAAGTATTTTCTAGGCACTCCCACCACTATTATCCATCTAGGCATTCTTCCATAAGGAATCTTCCTGGTTAAAGTATTAAGTCCCCTTAGCTTTGTACTTCTACTAGGTGCTATCTATATATATACTTAGCGTCTCTAAACTGCTTTTCTTCTGGTGCCTAATATATCCTTACTAGGTACTTCCAGTTCTTATCCTTTAGTGCTCTATACATATTACACGTATTATCCACATAAGCTATCCACAATAGTATATAATACGCTGCATGTTTTGAGTTAACTCTTAGCTCGTCTTTGCTTTTAAGTTTAAACCTATACCTAGTTAACCTAACTACTGGTATCTCTACTATGGGTACTAAGATTTGTTACTTACTTCTCTAGTCCCTAGACCTTTCTTCTAGGTTCCTTAACGTTATAATTAATGCTCCTTTAATATAACTTATACGTTTCTCTATAATGGGTTGGTCTTAAACTACCTTTTTATTTAGCCACATATAAAAGTCTTCCTATTTATTATTATGTCGTTACCTATACCACTTTCCATATAACTAGTTTAGTGTATATAGTTTATCTATAAGAAAGTACCTTATTATTACTGCGTTATAACATCCTTTAGTATATCTTTCTTTAAACCTAACTGGAATATCTAGATCTTCTTCTTGTTCCAGTTCGTCTAACTACTTTACCCTAAGTGTCCCTACACTAGGCCTATTAGTAACTCTTTATATAGGTGCTCTATCCCTTATACAACCTACTATAGACCTTTTATCCAGCTTTTGTTCTTACTATACGATAATTCTCTGTCTAAACTTATCCATAGTTTCTTGTTTTCTGCGTCTTATAGCTAGATCCTCAAAGTTGTCTTACTTCTTAATCTTAGTATTAACTTTTTAATCTTTAGGCTAAACACCGCGTTTACCTAGAATTGCTATGGTCCTTATTTATTTATTAAAATCTTGGCTTTCCACTAATATTCTTATTTATTCTCTAAACTCTTAGTTTCTAAACTTACATCCTGTACTCATTTATTTATTACTAAACTAAGTCGCTACCCTTTCCCATTGGTTTTTATTTATTATAGGTTCTTAAGCTGTCCTTATTGCGTTTTATAAGTCTAGAGCCTTCCTTATCTCTTCTTAAGAATCTTAGACCTATGGCCTTTTGCCTTTTACAAGTAGTAAGCTAGCACTAGCAGTTGTCTGCTTACTTAACTATCTTTAGGTATTACTCCTTCTATCTTACAAAGTAATAGAAATCATATCCAACGGTGTCATGATACCCGTTACTAATCCGCGTTCTGTAGTGGTTTCAGTCTCTACTTCTGTTACGTCATTAAGGTTTAAATGCTCCTAGTTAGCCTCTTTTTCGTCCTTATCGCTAATAATTAATAAGTATTCTAACTTCATTGTCATTATTGCTAATCTTTATCCACACGTTACTATAATATCTTAATCTAGCTTATAGAGTTAATCTTGTTCTTTATTTAACTCTTTAGTTCCTTTAAATTCTCTTAACTCTGGCTCTTATAGCTAATAGCTTACGCCATACTTAGCGTCTTTATAAATTTGGTATATGTTGTTATAATAAAACGTAAAGTGTCTAATTAAACACTCCTTAGTCCTATATAACATCCCTATACCTGCGTTATTATACTCTAATAACCTAGTGCCCTTTACTGCGTGGTTACTCTAACTACCTCTACAGTCTCTAATAAAATAACCTTATTTTCCACAATTTATATAAGCTCCATCTTTAAACCATTTCTCTTATTATGGAGTCCGCCTAAATGTCTTCTACTGCTAAGATCCCTAGTTTAGCCTCTGCTCCTTAGTCCTATAATTACTTAATCCTTAACCTCTAGGTTTCCATAGTTTCTTTATCCATCTCTTAGATTCTTTGGTACTGCTTAGGTCTATTAGCTCTGCGCCATTCCATAGTTTTTAACTCTATATCTGCCATTGCGTACTCTATGCCTTATATAACTGTAGAACTCTATCTTGCCCTTTTTTAGCTTGTTCCCTTTAATAGATCCTATTATTAATCTTTATTAACTAATCTATTAAGTCTTATAGACTTTCCGCATCTTCTATTAGGATAATTATGTCCTAGACTTTAGCCTTAAGTCCCTATTTATACTGTGCCATAAGTACCTTGTTATTCCACTTAACCTACATTATAGGTGTCTGAAACTGTATTATATACTTAATTACTAAAGAACGTTGTACCAAGTTTTAAAGCTTTCGTTTTACTATAGTTAATACTTCTAGGTCTTTAAATATCTGCGTTAGTCTCTCTATAAACCCATTCTAACTAGTAAACATAAATTATACATCCTAGTTAGTAGTTATTATACCGCTAGCTTATATTTTGGTAAGGTAAGGTTTAAACCATTCTAATGCTCTTCCTGTTAAAAACAGTCCTGTATATACTACCTAATCTATAGCTGTTACCAGTTTTACTCCCTTCTGCATAACCTTAAAGTGCATTTATATAAGGAATCCTTTAAGTTTTAACCTTTCTCCTAAAAACCGTTTAATTAATAGTAACTTAACTTTTACTATACCGATTCCATTAATGCGTTCCTTAAGTATCCTGTTGTTGTCTAATAAGCGATTGACCATTTCCTATAACTAACCTCTTGTGATTAACTATGAGTCCGTATCTGCTATACTGGTGTCTCCCAATCCTAAGGTAGTTGCTGCCGTTAATGGCATCGCAACTAGTGCTCCCTTGGGTGGCATGTTGTTTAACTTCTTTTACGTTTTAATACCGTGACCTTAGTAGTGAATGTATAACGGAACCTTGTAGCAAGAACTACAGTAGGCTCATTAATGGGCTAGGTATGTAGGTATAAACGACTAGTTAATAACGTAATAACAACTGGTGGAGTGGTTGCCTAATAGATTAACTCTAATTGTATTCTAAGATTTACTATAAAGAGAGAACTATCTGGGTAGGGACTGTGGTCCTTTAAATACACAACCGTATGCCTAAGAAATCCCTTCACTACATAAGGTATGTGAGGTACATAAGGTATATAACAGACCTTATAGAGCTTATAGAGCTCACAGAGCTCACCATGTGACTCAGCTACCATTCCTCATCACATGGTTCCACCGGATCCATTCTGGACCGTGCCTGTATTAACCAACTAGCTTCCGCCAACTCTTCTCCAAGTAGTCGTAACATCGTACTTAAAGCGTCCGTAACATTGGGGGCAGTAGTTAACTTGCTGTGCCTTCTTATACAATGCGACAGCTTTAAGCTGGCTAACCTTAAACTTTCGCGGCAATAGATCTAGTAAGATCTGCTCTCTCCACTCCTCTAGCTAGAATAGGTATAGATTATTAGTGTTATATATAGCTGACTTTGTACCAGGTAGAGTCTCTTTTCTACTACTAACAGTTACCTTCTAAACACTTGTAAAGCGTACGGGCGGTGGTGGCAATAGTGACGACGTGTCTGAATCCTTAAGCTCAGTCTCTACTGGCTTCTTGTCCTTGTCCTTGTCTTCGTCCTTGTCCTTATCCTTGTCCTTGTTCTTATTCTCCTCATCCTTATCCTCATTCTTATTCTTATCCTTATTCTCATCCTTATCCTTATCCTTACCCTTATCTAAATCTGAATATATAAATGTAGATTAAGCTGATGGTGGGGGCGGGGGTAGCGCCGGTAACAGTAACGGCGACGGTAATTTTGGCCTCCTTGCCTTCCTTGCTATATGCAGCTTTGGCTGTAGCTTTAGCTTTAGCTTCCTTTTAACCTTCTTAGACGGCTGGGGAGTAGCAGGAATAGGCATAGACTGAGCTTGCTTTTGTCCAGATTGTTTTGGAGTAGAAGACAACTGACGGGTAGGTAGTGGTGGCTGCTGCCAAGGCATAGAGGGCAACACCAAGAATTGTATATAATTGGCTTAATTGAGCAAGTTACTGACTTTAATTTTAGGCAGTTATAATCAAGACTCAGCGTGTTGTGGTGGTAAAATTGAAATCATACTCCCTCCGCAAAATTTTGGTGAGGTGCGATGCGATTTTTTCTGCTTGGCGAATTTTTACCGATATTTCGTAAACGACTGTATCATTCTCAGTGCCTCGCAATATTATCCTTACTGCACAACGGTTACTACTCACTTCCACAACGCGCCGCACAGACTTACATAGAATATAGGCTGACGGATTATTGCAGGTCTGGTAAAACCTCTTCTACGCGTGCCTCCAACGCGACTCACTGTACTTCGCTAATGGCTGAAAGCTAGTAATCTTTCAAACACCGCTTCGCTCCTCTACCATGCCCTCCATTCACTTCCGTTACCCTCAAATGCAACCAACTGGTGCGGTTTTTACGTCATAGACCCGAAGAATCCGGGTCAATTGATACTAGGTCCCTTTCAAGGACACGTCGCGTGTCAAACAATCGCATTCGGAAAAGGTGTTTGTGGGACTGCTGCAGCGACTCAAGTCACACAACTGGTCCCCGACGTGGAGGCATTTCCAGGTCATATTGCATGCGACAGTAATAGCAAAAGTGAGATTGTCGTGCCAATAATACAAGGAGATAAGGTCAGTGTATCTTGGAGGTTCGATGGAACCAATACTACGGAATGGGCGCAAAACGCTCGGTTTGAAGATTGGATATTGACACTGTCGTCGATAGGTAGTCGCCATCATTGACATCGACTGCGCAGAGCCCTCGGGTTTTGATTCTGAAGACCAAGCTGAATTGGAAAATCTCGCTCGATTACTTGCCGAATCCTGCGATTTCTGACGAACACTATCGGAGCGTTTGTAGAAGTGAATTTGCCTAATCACTGCGAAAGAAGTAGCGCCAATTACTGTATGTTTCCTGGATAGAAGCACGTAGTGTTCTAAGGCGTATCACCTTATGTGCGACCCCTAAATTTGTGAGTGGCACTTCAGTTCAGCATATCCAATGGAAAGATGTGCCGGATAAAAGGTAAATTGATGGCTCGCGGCCTATTCAACCAGGTTTGCTCCTCTTTCTGTCCTGCGGGATTACCGCTCTTCGTAGCACGACTTTGCCAAGCAGCAACGCTCAATTAATTAGTTTTCATGACTAATGATAATGTCTTCACCTGAGATCAAATTTGTTTTTGACATAATATAGAATAAGTACATCCTTTCTCCAAAGGCCTTGCGCATCATTACATTGCTCTATATATCTATCTCTATATATTTGCCACCTATCTTTAAGCAATGTAAACGTACTTCAAGCCCTCTTTGCATCCTCCCCAATTATATCCGCCGCCTTCTCCGCAACTGCAAACACACTCGCCTGGATATTTCCCGCGGCACTAGTGGAAAGATGCTCGCATCAACAATCCTCAATTCCTCGTCCCATACACAAGTAACCTATCACTCACCACGCCCCCTTTCTCCGCGGGCATTATTGTGCACGATCCACAGTTATGGTAATTAAAAATCGCCAGCTCTTTCGCAATCTTGCGAGTCTCGAGATCAGTGATAGGCTCTGCTTTATCGTGATTATAGATTCTGCGGCCGGCAGGCTTAAGCAACGAGACCATCGGTTCAGTTGCCATTAGTTTCTCGAGGAAGATGAGGTGGCGCGCATGCAGCTCAAGGTCCAGCAGGTGCGAGAAGTAACCTGTGTCGATGGTAGGCTTAGCTTTCGCATCGGAGTTGATGTAGGTTGAGCCGCGTGAGAAGGGATGATTCAGCACGCTGATGACCGTTACGAACATGCCGTCATGGCTCATGCTGAAGATACCGCCGGGTAGGGTCCCTTCGCGGGATAGGAGCTGCATTGGCGCGAACCTATACTGGCCGGAAGGCTCGTTGGGTATTTCGCGCAGTTGGGCGTACTAGGCGGTCTGGGCTGGCGTTTCCATGTATTTTTTGGAAAGATGCGTGTCGAGAAGTTTAGTACGCTCGGTTTCGGTAAGGTCGTCGACAGGGAGAAAGGACGAGACGAAGGAGACTTGACTTAAGGGGCCGGATCTGCTAGTTGATAGGTTTGCAGGGCGGCTGCTGCTAAGGCCTAGGCTCGCGTATAGAAGTAAAGAAGATGTATAAGAGGCTAATAAGGACGAGAATAAAAATGAAAAATGAACTAAAGTAGAGCGTAAAGAATACTAGAAAACTAACTACTATAATAGCGTAATAGATAGACTATCGCTAAAGAGATATATAGGAGATATAGGTAAGAGAAAAGTACACTATAGTATAGCTAACGCTATAGAGGGTAAGGGCTATACTAAGGGCTAATAAAGGTAGAAAATATAATTTAAGGATAGGGCTAATAGGACTAAAAGGCTTGCTCTATAAGATAGAAGTCTTAGTAGATAACTTTAGATATAAGTATAGCTAGCTAGAATAAATACTAAAGTATATAATATTAAAGTGCCTTCTATATACTAGCTGAGAGGTAATACTTCTAGTAGCTAATATAAAGGACTATAATATAATTTTTTTATTATAGAGAGGTCTTAAGGTAGTTACTTAATAGCTTATTAGCTAGAGCGTTTTAAACTAGTTTTAAGTTATAAAGAAAAAAGTAGTAGAAAGTAAAGGAGTAGATAATAATAGGCGGGCCAAAGCTATAAGTGGCGCACCAGTTCAGAGCTTGACTACATTTACCACAATACGGGTAAGCTGCTGAGGAAGGTACTATCTGGAGCTTTTAAAGTCTTTACGTATTCTTTAACTAACAGAAATTATATATTTATACACATTCCCATAATGCCAATCTCCCTCCTAAGCTTGCCTAAGGAACTGATAGACGATATTTTAAGCTATCTTAGCTACGCGTCTATTCTCACACCCTAGCTAAGTTGCCTTAATCTTGTTACAACCTCCTCTGACCTCTCTATCTAATTAACGCACCTCTAGAAATCTTCCGCGAACTGTATAAGATCCGCTATAGTAAAGGTAACATTGCCTTCTGGTGGTACAGGGGCCCGTAGAAGAATATCCTAAAATTCAAGAATTAGAGGCGCTCCAGTAACGGTATATAGTAGGGCGGCGCCCGGTTAAATAGTAGCACTTGGCTAAGCAATGGTACTTGGCTAAGCGGCGGGATTTTAGATATTAGTAATTTCTTACACTCTTATTAGAACTAGGGGATTAGGATTTAGGTTTACTCTAGTAGCTGGGATATTTCTAGGAGCCAGATAAAGGCACTACTTTTTAAACCGTAGCCTCTTTACTGCTGGCGTTATTGAGATAACAACAACAATATTTACATCCCCTCCAGAGTTGGTGAGTCACTATTGTGCGTTAAGTCTTAGGCAAGGGAGCGATTTAAAGAGTCTTGACTTAAAAACAATTGTTAGCTAGTCAGTTTTCTAGGTTTAGGAGATAGGTTTAAATACTGAATCGGCCTCCTTAAAGGAATTATGGCTATAGAATGTCGTCCCACTAAGAGCATATATGCAGCGCCGCGGAAGACCCATTCTTATAAGTGCGAGTATAAGATCTATACCCAGCGTAATATATGCATTTTTGTATTCCGCTGTGGGCATCAGTTTGATAACTAATAGATCATCATCTATATTATAGGACATCCGAATATACTTCCCTATGCTAGCGCGCTTATAGTCTATCTTGTTAAGGTAATATTCTATAACTCCCTGGAAAATAAGGTACTGCTGATTCGAGCGACCGGCCTGTAACTTAGTAGATTGTGCCCTAACACACCGCCATAGATTTGGAATCCCTATGTACTGATAGATAGGGACGTCTTTTAGTCCCTCCATGAGCGAACTCTCTATTAATGAGCTCTTCGCTGGCGAGGTCTCTCTTGATACACCCGTGCTTGAGGATGGCCTTAGCATGGGTGTATATGAATATAGGGCATCGCTGGATTTGGAAAGAGTAGTCATGTTAAGGTTCGAAGGGCGAGAGCAGGCCGGAACGCGTAGTGTTGAAGGAACAGAGAAAGGTGCTCAAGCTGGAGCTAGGTTATCTCATAAATCAGACCCCAGGGGTTACCTCAGCAAGGTCAGACCATAGAATCAATTAGCGGACATACGTATATCCGCAAGCGGATATCGCTAACTGTCCGTATCACTTCCGGTGATACGTATCGCTATTGCAATAGTATAGGGTGGTAACTGATTTTGATTAATGCTTATTAATTCCCCTATTCTATAGGTGGAATTTGGTGGATTTCCTGAGCTTGCTTAGCTTACGTAACTAACCTAATTAGTTACAGACAACCTCGTTTAGACACTAAGAGTATTTAGTTTTTAACAGTACTTGAGCACGCCTCCTGCCAAATTCTGCCATATTCCACCAAATTCCATTAAGTTTTACCAAATTCTGCCGAATTCTGCTAGGTGGTTAAAGTAACCAATTATAATTTTCCATGCCCGGCATGGAAAATTGCTATTAGCTCGCTTGCTACTAGCGCCTTGGCTGCTAGCTCAACATCTTTACGCTCTCTATTCCTGCTTTAATGTCTTCTCTCTCTACCCACTTGGTAACCTGTAGCTTGATTATATTTATATTAATTAGGTCCTTTAACGCCTGGTAAGGCTTTAATTTTATTATAGCGTCTATAGGGTTACTACCTCTATTAATCCATTTAATCTTTACTATTTCTCTTCTCTTATATAATTGTTGTAAACACATTAGGTTAACTATAAGTCGTTTCTCTTATATTATCCCGAGTTTGACTAGGCAGTTATATAGAGATTTTAAGTTGGTATAAAGGATAAGCGGTAGTTGTTTAAGTTGTAGGATCTTCTTAACAGTTGCTTTACTTATAGCTCTAGTGTTAAATCTATGGGCCATTCTATATAGTTTAGATACTAAGACACTTTGTGTAACCTGCTTGCATTTAATAGATAACTAATAGAGGATATTAGCCCTATTGTCTTTATCCATGAGTATAATAACAAAGCCAATTTAAGAAGAGAGGTTATAGTTATTAGTAAAGGATAAATCTGTGAATATTATTAGTTTAAGAGTATTTATATTAAGTTATACAAAACAAAGTCCTTATAAGGGATTATTAATTTGCCATTATAGCTGCTTATTAAGCTGCTTCGCATATTCTTCCTTTAGGTTAATAACTTATGCTATAAAGAAGAGGTTAAAGGCGGCTTCTAGTTGACAGACTATGGCAATATAGGCTCCTCTTACTATCTAGGTAATGTACTGGTCCTTTAGTATAACTACCTTACGGACTTCCCCTCTAGAGCTAGTTAGGTTTATAGTCTTTATAGTAACTAGCTTTAGGTTTTAGCATTAACGTTCCTAGGTAAAGGCTATTAAATATTTTTCTTACCTAATATAGCCTCCATTAAACTTAATTGGGGTATTTAGTATAAGCTTCTCTCTCTCTTTTATTAGGAACTTTGCCTTCTAAAGTCTAGCTTCTTTAGCCTCTATAAAGGTTTTATTAGCAAAGAATAGTATATTATTAGTCTACAATCCTATAATTCTAAAGCTGTTACTATTTATGTATAACAAGTAGGGGTTATATATTAACTAGTTTATCTATAGCTTGTTAAGGTAGTAATAGTAGTATATATTAAACTAGTAGTTACTAGCTTCTAGGATACTATATAGTGGTTTAATAATTCTTAAAATTAATGTGTCTTTTAGTCTGAGTTCTAGTAGTAGGCGTATAAAGAAGTCTCTATTTAGGTGGGTACTGGACTATATATAGGCTTGTAAGATATTGCGCAGGTATAAAGAAACTGGTTTTCTTTTATTTCCTTATAGGGTTGCTATAAGTACTAGGATAATTTTCTGGCTAATATATTAAATGGTTAATAACTATATTAGAACTAGATTTTTGCTATAGTTGTTATAGGCTTATATAACCAGTCTAGACTTCTTAAAGGCCTTGTCTATTCTAGCGTTCTTAATCTTATTAATAAATTGGGAGTTAAAGATTCTGACTCCTTTTAGAACATCTGCTATATTAGTAAATTTAAAGACGCCTTTCTTAAGTAAACTGTTTATCTCCTTATGTTAAGACTCTGTAAATAATAGTAAGGTACACTTAAAGGTTATAGTATTAGATTTTGTTAGGCTATTATTAATAAATATTAATACGTCTGCGATGTTTTGCTAGGACTTTGTTAGTAGTTATTATATCTATTTTAATCTTTAGGGGGGTATAGTAGCTACCAATTCCTTAGTTGGTTTTTTAGTTAGTTCCTTAATTAGTTCCTTAATTAGTTCCTTAGTTAGTTCTTCTAGTTTAGGTTATAGGTATAGCTTAACTACTATGGCCCTAAAGTTGGTAGGTCCACTAGGGAGTTATACCTTATATATCTCTCTATTAATTCTAAGTAACTTAAATAGGCTAATCTATCTGCTGCTTTGTCTAGTATTGCCTTTATGCTATATAAGCACGTCTAAGTTAAGGGGGAGGTTGTGGATTATAGTAACAGATAGACTATTTTGTTAGTTTAATGTATTATTAACTTGCTTCTTTACCCTAATTCTTATAATCTCCTCTATTGCCTTCTTTATAGCTGCCGCTTGCTATATAATAGAGGGTGCTGGTTGTTAGCGACTTAGTTAATCGAGGCACGAGCATGGCAAGAGGGTCGCGCAAGCCTGTACGATTGGATTGTCTATAAACGAGGATCCAAAGCTAGAGAGAGGAAAGGAGAAGAAGAGCAGCGCCGCTCGATGTTTTATGCGATCTTCGCGTTACATAACCGCAATCTATAGCAATTTGCCAGTACTGTAATACTGTCTAAGATTGTCTAAAACTATTTGCAATTGTCCGCTATAATCTACTGCTATAATCCACTGTTTTCCACTAGCGCTATAATATTACTCTTCCCTCCAAAAAAGCCTGCCCTTAGGCTTTGTATGTCCGTATTTATATCTATAGGGTGTTCTTATCCATATACTTAACAGGTAGCTTATTATCTTCGCTATACTAGCACTCTATCTACTTGTTTAGATACTTTAGGGGTCCTAGCTTGTTAGGGTATTGGTTATAGAACTCTTTAAGCTTCTAGGGGCAATCTATAAAATTCCAAGTAGGGTATTAGGTTGGGTCTAGATTGTAACCTTTTTATTAAACATAGTATTTTAGCGTTCCTTATACTAGTTTATAGGCTAGTATTTTATTAACTTCCCATTTATTATTGCTATTAACTTAAATCGGTAGTAGAGGCTTATTCTTTTATCTAGGTAGTAGGTTATTTATAGCTTTCTATAGCTTATCTGGTAAGAAAACAGGGTGGACTTTAATTAAGTCTAGGAGTTTAACCTTATATAAGTTACCTTCTTTATTAAGGATTTTATACAGTCCTACTATCTTATAGTCTAGCTTACAGCTAGGCCATTCTATCTTTTAGTTCTTTGTTATAACCTAGACCTTATTACCTATAGTAAAGTTAGGCTTGCGCCTGTGCTTATTTACCTGCTATTTTATTAATTTCTAGGCCTTCTCTAGGTTCTTATAGGCTATTGTCTATACTTCTTTTAAGTATCTAGTATATTACTGTGCTTCCTTATAAGATAGTTTTTTATACACAGTCTGTAGTCCTTCCAGTCTTTCCCAGTTAAAGCTTATATAAGGTAAGTATTCTATTTCTAGCTAAATAGGTACAAACCCTGTAGAGTTATAGGGTAGGGTTGCCTGGGCGTAGTCCATTATAGGTAGTAGTTTACTCTAGTTATCCTAAAAGTAGTTAATAAAGGGCCAGAGTCTCTAGTTTAAGTATTAATTTACAATCTCTATCTAACTGTCTGTCTAGGGGTGGTATTTTATAAAGAGCTTTAGCCTAATACCTAGAAGCCAGGTGAACTTGTTCCAGAAGGCTAATATAAACTACGGCCTATAGTTGGATACGATAGTATCTAGTGGTCCATAAATTTGGTAGACATAGTGGATATACAGTTAGGCCGCCTCTTTAGCATTAATATTCTTATAATAGGGGATTAAGAATAGGCGCTTACTAAAGCGGTTAACTAGGATTATAACTATATTATATCTGTCACGGTCTGTAGGTAACTTATAGAAGTCTATAGAGATATACTGCTAGGGGCGTTCTGGTATTAGGAGTGGCTTTAATAGCCCTAGGGTCTTGTCTTATAGAATTATAGATCTACAGCAGTTATTGCAGTTCTATATATAGCGGTTAATATCTATAACTATTCCGGGCTAGTAGTAACGGTCACTAATAATCTTATAGGTCTTATTCTTTTTAGGGTAGGCCGTAGAGACCTAAGTATATGCTTTAGTAATAAGCTGAGTCCGTAAGTTCTGTTCCTCTACTACTACTAGCTATTCCTAGTGCTTAAGCAGTCCGTTTTCTAGGGACCATAGGCTAGTAGAATCCTTTGCCTTTTTATAGTACTCTTATAGAGAAGGGGCTATACAGTTTGCCCGCAGCAGTTTATTAATAAGGTTAAGTTCTATAGAATTAACAGGATATATCTTAGCGCTTAAAGGGTCTATATTTAGTTCTGCCTGTATTTAGGGGTTAAGGTATTCTAGTTGTAGTAGTGTCTAAGTTTATAATAAGATCTTCGCAGCTGCCTAGTTATCTAGGTCCTGTTTATACCTTATAAGAGTATCCGCATAGTTGGTAGCACCTAGCCTATATATAATTAGGAAGTTAAACTAGGATAGGACCTCTGCCTAGCGTACCTGCCGGGCTATAAGGGCCTTTATTATTATAAAATATTCTAGGGCTTTATAGTCTAAAACTACTTAAATAGGCTTAGGGGCTCCTTTTAACTGCGTTCACCAGTACTAAAAGCTAGAGATAACAGCCAGTATTTCTTTGTTGTGAATTAGGTAGTTTAGCTCAGTATCTATTATAGTCTTTAAATAGTAAGCAATAGGGTGCTATTTTCCGTCTATCTACTTTTGGAAGTAAACGCCAGCTATAATGCTGTTTAAGGCATTAGTTTCTAGCATTAAGGGCTATTTTAGGTTAAAGTAGGCGAGTAAGGAAGCAGAGACTAGTTGTTTTTTAAGCTTGTTAAAGGCCTACCTATATACAGTATTAAAGTAAAAGGGCCGGTCCTTATGGGTAAGTTAGCTTAGGGGCCAGGCAATTCTACTATAGTTCTTAATAAAGTGTTAGTAGAAGTTACAGAACCCTAAGAATAACTGCACCTCCTTTATTTAGGGGTATCTATTAGTTAATTATAGCTGTCTTTTCTAGGTCTGCCTTAATTCTATTTATACTGACAATAAACCCTAGGTACTTTATACGCTTAACACTAAATTCCAATTTCCTAATATTGGCCTAGAGGCTAGCCTCTTAGAGCTATTGTAGGACTTTATAGACATGCTCCTTATATTCTAACTTATTCTTAAAGTAAATTATAATATTATCTAGGTAGGCTGTATAGAAGTTATTAAGGTAGTTAAAGAGTATATTATTTATATATTGCTAGTATGTAGCTAGTCTATTAGTCAGTCTAAAGGGAAGTACTTTGTATTTATTGTAACCGACTATGGTACCCTGCCAAACCACCACTGTTTTGCCTGTGTATTGCCTACGTATTGTCTACGTATTGACTACGTATCACTTACGTATCACGCTGTTTTAGTTACGTATTAGTTTCCCCTTTTATTTATTTCCATACCTTCCTCGTGTATATAGAGAGGCTCTAGAGCTATATTTTACAATCAAGTCGCTCACTCAATTCACCTACACTGCACTGTTACAGTTATGACCCTGGCTTGCACTACCTGCTGACCAATTAATCTATTATCTTATTTAAGAAGTCACTACTTCTACTACCTTTGCAGTGTCTTGAGCTTCTTTACCTATTAAATGAGCAGATGACCAAACCTGATGAACGTACCAGAACTTTCCAGAACGAACTGACGAATTAAATTATTAAAATAAGGTTTTGCCAAGACGCTAACCTAGACCCTACCTAAACTGTTAAAATTCTAAAAATGATAACCAATATAAACGAATCTTTATCTAAAATTAACCTTATTCTTAATAAGCCATCTGATTGGCTTCTATGGTTCTTTGTTGTTTAAGATACTGCCAAAACCAACAAAGTATGGCAGTACATTAACCCATTAAAGAAGAAAGATGAGCTCCCAAAGCTAGAACCTCCAAAACGACCTACACCTACAGACGTACTTCCTACTGCTACATTGATAGCCAAGCTAGATCCAAACCAACTCATTGCCTATAATTAACTATACGCGGAATATAAGGACAACCTCCGCATACACCAGAAGCAAGAGCAGGCCATAAGCAATATTAGCAATTACATCATTCGCACAACATCAGTATCCTACCTCCCTCTTATTAACGACCTTAACATAGTATATAAATGGCTACAGGCACTTAAGAAAGTACTAGCCCCTACTATATTAGGTTAAAAGCATAACGTCCTTAGTTAGTACACGGCTCTTAAAGCCCATAATAAAAAGCAGAGTATTAAAAAATGGTTAAATAACTGGAGGAACGTCTACAAGCTCATAGAACAATTAAAGCCTCTAGACGTGCAAGGATTTAGACCATACTACGATTTTGTATAAGTAATTAAACCCATCTCTTCTAGCTTTACAGGAGTACTAGAAGTAGATCTTATTTAAAAAGAACGGAAGGACAAAGATGCCCTATCCATTATTGGCCTCATTAAGGAATTTAAGGAGCACTACCGCATGTAGTAAGCATCGTCTACCTCAACTGCTAATAACTCTGCATTTGCAACTCTTTAAGGGAACGCAAATTCTAATTCCAATTCAGACTCTAACGGCAATTCCAATTCCAACAGCAATTTAAATTCAAATTTGAGATGGCATAAGGAATGCATATACAGCATTATACATCAGTTTAGTAATTGCTATTACATTGCTAAACACAAGCGCCCTTAAGGATGGAGACCAAGGGCAGACATCTAAAAGAAGGTAGATGAAACTATCTTATCTACGCCTTAGATTAAACACATTATTAGCTAAATCTAAAAAAGAGAACAGGAAGTAAAGGAGAATAATTAAAAGAACACAGAATCTATAATTAATTTTAATTTTAAAACCCCAGCTTCTACTATACCAACTAGCTATGCTGCCGCGTTTAGTACTGGTCAAATTCCTTTTAAACTCTAGAACACCTAGATACTTAACCCTAGTATAGATACCCACATCTGCAACAACAAAGAAGACTTTACCTTCTCCTACCCAGTAGCAGAAGACGACTACCTAATTACTGGCAGAAATTTTAAAAAAATACAAGCCTATAAAACAGTAACCATTACTGTTAATACACCTAATAGGAAGTTAAAGATAAGGCTATCCCATATAGTGCTAGTGCCTACTATATTTACAAATATTATAGTGCTATTAAGAGCCACTAAGAATGACATCCATTTTAACTTAGGGCGAAATTTGCTTTACTGTCTAGCAACTGGCAAAATAGTATACTATGCAAGACAACTAGGGGGCCACTGGGCACTAATGCATAGAGAGCCTATGCCTACAAATACCCTAGATTTAACTTAATCAACATTCTTAACCTCTAAGAGGTACTAGCCTAGCCGCATAGCCTATAAACTAATCGGAGCTACAGCTACAAGATAGCACAAAATTCTTGGCCATACAGGACCTAATGCTATTAAGCAGCTTCCTAAGTATGTCATTGGCGCAGAGCTAACCAAATTAACTACTAAATGAGCACCGCTTAAAATCAAATATGAAACTTACTTATTAGCAAAGCACACACAGCAGATCTCTTAAAGACAAGAACATAAATTTCCAGCCAATTAACCATTTGAATAACTAGCATTTAATATTATCTACCTCGGAGTACTAGGGTATAACGGCGATAGATATGTTATGCATTTCTATTGCACGTATTCTAAATTTAACTTTATATTTACCTCTAAGAATAGGGACAAAGCTACTATCCTACCTACCATTTGCAAGACTTACCATTTAATTAAAACGCGATTCTATTAAGATATTATTTTCTTTCAGAGTAATAATAAATAAGCATTTGGATAAACGGAAGACACCCTAGAGACATGGTGTGCAGACAAGGGCATTACCTTTAAATGCCGAGCACTGTATACTAAAGAACAGAATAGTAGAGCAGAACAATCTGGATGAACCCTTATGGAACAATTAAGGTCTATACAGCTAGAAGCATCCTTACCCCTATCTTTAGGACTAGAAGCTTTCCTTACTACTGGCTATGCCCTTAATTGAACGCCAAATAAGCAACTAGGGTGGAAAACTCTATATAAAGTTGCCTACGGCAAGCCGCCAATACTTACCTATATGCACAAATACGGTTATAAGACCTATACGCTGAATAAATAAGTTAGAAAGGGAGATAAGCTGGCTCCTTGTGCATTAATTGGACACCTAGTTGGCTACAATTTAACTAATATCTACTAAATCTGGATTCTAAGCCTTTACAAAGTCATTTAAACTAGAGATGTTACATTTAACAAGACCTTATTCTATAACCCCAAGGGTTAGAATATTAACTACCTACTAAAGAAAGCATTGGAAGACACTATTTAGACAATTAGTCTACCAGAACCTCTTAAAGATAAAACTAAGGACAAATCTATCTTATATAGACCTACATTAAATACAGATTAAACGACTATATTAAACGACTTAGCAGAGCTTCCTATAAAGGACATTAAACAGCTACCAACACCTAGCAGAACGGTATCTCCAGATCTGCTAGATACAAACACCACACTGGAAGGACTTTAAGATAATATCTTGGATATAATTGAAACAGGTTTTACCTAGTTAAGTAGTTTACCAGAACTGTCAAATACAGCTCCACGAGCTAACGAGGTCTCGGCCGATCCTTCTGCCGACCTCATCCTACCAAAAGGTTCTAAATAAATTCAACGTTAAGCGTACGCAGCAGCACTAGCCAATATACCTACCCTATTTGGTTACTACGCTAGCTTTGCCATAGGACTAGTAAAGGACATTAACTAAACTAGATCCTCCCTATATTAAGATAATCTTCCACTAGAACTAAAGAATCTAAAAGAGCTAAGAAAGCACCCTTTGACTATTAGCTTTTAAAAGGCAATGGAAAAAGAATATAACAACCTAAAACGCCAAGGGACATTTAAGACTGTCCTAAAGGAAGAAGCAACCAACAATTAGATACTTCCGCTAAAATGGGTCTTTAAATACAAGTTCAATAGCAACAGCTACCTACAAAAGCTAAAGGCTTAACTGTGCGTCCGCGGAGACCTACAGATTACTAAGGAAGAGACCTATGCAGCAACCCTAGCTGCTCAAATATTCCATGCCCTTATAGCTATAACAGCCGCATTCAATTTGGAGATTCAATAGTATAATACTGTGAATATATTTACAAATGCAAGACTAGACAAGCCAGTCTACTGTTACTGCCTAGAAGGCTTTAATCAAAACAGACATATCCTAAAGCTACTTATAGCGCTATACGGATTAAAGGTATTACCACTACTTTGGTATAAAGAGCTTACTAATATACTGTCTAAATTAGGATTAAAGCCTATCCTAGGTATAAACTGCCTTTACACTAATGGATGACTTATTGTCTTCTTTTACGTAGACAATATTGCCGTCCTATTTGCCAAAAAGGACCTTTTAAGACTATAGGAATTTGAAGCCAAATTGCTGCACTAATACGAGATCTGTGTACTAGGAGACCTACAGTGGTTCCTAGGAATCTGAATTAAACAAGATTAACTAGGCAGAAAGCTCTAGCTCTGCCAAGATTCCTATATTAAAAAGATAGCCAATCAATTTAATATTTAACCAGGAAGATTTCCTAAGTCACCACTTCCTGCTAAAGAACTGACTCCGTCTAACCAGCAAATGAACCTTTAAAGAATACTAGCCTATCAGCAATAGGTTGGTTCTCTTACGCACCTTGCCATATTTAGAAGGCCTAATATTACCAAGACACATTCTAAGCTGGCCGAATTTCTCACTAATCTAAATTAAAAGCACCTTGATGCATTAAACCAAGCCATTACCTATTGCCTTAGAACAAAATCTACAGCTATTAAATACTCTGGCGAAGTATTTGGAGCACACATCTACTTTAGAAACCCTAAGGGAGAAGACGTCACCTTTTACAGAGTATCTGATGCAGTATTTACGGACCATAAAGACACCAGACGGAGCTCTTAAGGATACCTATTTATACTATTTAGAGGACTAATTAACTGGAAGGCGACCCTATAGAGATTAGTGACTCGCTTAACTACTAAAGCGGAGCTTCTCTCCCTGTCTATAGCTGCTGTTGAGATTATCTGGTGGCAGCGTTTCTTTAAGGCAATCGGCTTTAGTTTAGAACGCGAGTTTACCTTACTATGCGACAATATGTAGACCATACGGCTCCTAAGACAGGATACACCAAAGCTTGATACCAAGCTTTGACATATCAATGTCTATTAGCACTGGCTTAGACAAGAGGTCTAATACAAAAAGATTAATGTACAATAGGTCCCTATAGGCAAGATGCCTGCTAACAGCCTTACTAAAATTCTACCCCATTAAAGGTATGAGGCGTGGATAAAGCAATTAAATTTGGTGGATATTCAACATTAAATTGCTACTACATCATCTAACAAAGATTCTTAAACATTACCCTACTCCTAAATTGTATCTAAATTTCCTATTTTGGTATAGTTTTAACCTTTATTTTTTCTATAGCTTTAACTACACCGTTAAATCTAGGGGTGTGTGTAACCAACTACGGTACCCTGCTAAACCACCACTGTTTTGCCTGCGTATTGCCTACGTATTGTCTGCGTATTGACTACATATCACTTACGTATCACGCTGTTTTAGTTACATATTAGTTTCCCCTTTCATTTATTTCTATACCTTCCTTATGTATATAGAGAGGCTCTAGAGCTACATTTTACAATTAAGTCGCTCACTTAATTTACCTACACTGCACTATTACATTTATATGTTCTATAATAGGTCCAAAATATAGTAAGGTCTTTTAATCTAGGGTCTATCCTAATCTAGTAAAAAGCCTAACGGATATTAAGCTTAGTAAAGATTTTAGCTCTACTTATTTAGGCTAAAGTCTTATTAAATAAGGGCAGGAGGTAGTGGTCCTTATAGGTTATATTATTAAGTTTATAGTAGTTAATACAGAAATAAAATCCTCTATTTGGCTTCTTGGTAAAGAGAATAGGCAAGTTAAAAGGGGCTTAACTAGGCTCAATAAAGCCCTTATTTAGGTTATTAATAAGGTACTACTTTATAGCCTATAATTTAGTAATAGACTGCTAACAAAGGGGGCTATAATTAAGGGTGTCTTCCTTATCTGGCTTAATCTTAATCTTATAGTCGTAAGGTTAGTAAGGTGGGAGTATATTAGATGCTGCCTTAGAAAATATGTCCTTAAATTTCTAGTGTTAATGGGGCAGTTTCTATTCTACTAGCTCCTTATCTATAAGCTTACTTTCCTATCCACTAAGCTCGCTTTCCTTTTCCTTAATTATTTAATTAATTTTATATAAGCTGGTGGTAAAGGTAATAGTATTAGGTTGGACTAAGTTCTGGTAGAATCCTACGGCGTTAATACAGCAGATATTAACTAGGGGAAGGTCCGTAGGTTTCTTTACAGACTTTTATTAGGCTATATTTTACAGTATAGGGTTTATAGTCTTCCTTAGCTCACATTCTATTTTCCATAAGTTGTCCTTCTAGTCTATTAGTTTAGTATAGCATCCGGTATTCCTAGCCTTCCTTTATAGCTGCGTAGGGCCTAAGTTCTCCATAGGGGACTTAGCTAGGTTACTACTAATTTCCTAGATCTCTGGTATGGGTGGCGTAATATAGGTAGTTTAGGGGCGGTGTAGTATATAAATCTATTGCGGATTAAGCTGTATATCCTTCTTAAAGGCCTAGTCCCTACGCATTGTGACGGTGCTGGAGCGCGTCACCGGCCATATTCAACCAATTAGGATTTTCCATACCCGGCATGCAAAATCGCTATTGGCCCGCTTACCACTAGCGCCTTGGCGGCCCTCGCGACATGCCTACCTACTGCCCCTAAACGATTCTTCTTCTTCTTCTCCTTAGCTT
>Ga0307507_10003292_pt1 | contig 31720 bp, 26 predicted proteins | sample 7_EM_MG_FD_207223 | JGI IMG/M metagenome (GOLD analysis project Ga0307507, IMG submission 207223) | Populus trichocarpa ectomycorrhiza microbial communities from riparian zone in the Pacific Northwest, United States - 7_EM | ecosystem: Host-associated > Plants > Roots > Unclassified | place... | reverse complement strand
ACTTTATCTCCCTCCTTAAGATCTGGTCCCTTAGATCTCTTAGCATTATAGTACCTTTTTATTCATTCTTATACTAGTTTAGCTGTTTCTTTAAGGTCTATATAAAGATTTATTAACATCTCCATTCTTTACTTAGCTATGCTACTTGTCTTTTTTACTTAATATGGCAATAACAATGTTCTTAGCTTGTATCCGTAATTTGCCTTAAATAGTAATATCCCCATTCCTTCTTATGGTGTTGTATTGTATACAAACTATATAACTGGTAATAACGATACCTAATTATTCTATACATAATTAATATAATGCCTTAGATACTACTCTAGTGTCTAGTTTAGTCTTTCCATTTATCCATCCGTCTGCGGATAATACGCTGTAGATATTACTACGCGAACTCCTTATTCTGCCAGAAATACTTCCTAAAATACTACTATAAATCTTAGATCTCTATCTAATATGATTTTATCTAGTGCTCCGTGTCTTATAAATACTTCTTTTATATAGATTCTAGCAACATCTTCTACTAATATTTCTTTAGTGTATGCTATAAAGTATCCCCACTTTATTAGCTTATCTACTATTACTAAAATCGCGTCATAATCTTATCCTATAATAGGATCTCTTAACTTTAGTAATTTAACAATAAAGTCCCATAATATAACCTCCCATGGTCTTCCTGGTGTCTTAATAGGTTGTAGCCCTCTATACGGCTTATACCTTATTGGTTTGTTTCTTTAGCAATCTAGATATTCCTTTATAACTTATCTTACTAGTCCCTAGATTCCTTAAATAATATACTCCTCTTAAAGTCTTAATACTAAGCCTATAGCTCCATTGTGTCCTTATGTTATTCCCTTATAGAATTCCTTAACAAATTCTTCTGTAATAGACTTAGGCACATATATTACTTCTCTGTTTTTATATTGCTCTAAGTCTAGATCCTCTACCTATGCTTCTTAGATCTTTTATGTCCAATTACTCTCTAGTAATTCGTAGATCTGACTTTCCTTAGTTACTATAATCTTTAGATAATTATACCTAATTAATCTGTCTTAATCCTTTCACAACAAAGCTCCCAATAGCTTTTTATTACTTTATAGTTCAGCCTTTCTACTTAGAGCGTCTGCTCGTACATTGTCTATACCCTTAGTATACTGAATTTCGAAATAGTATTCTATAAGCATTTCCGCCCATCTAACCTATCTTCGGTTGAGTTCCTTTGTTATTAGGAATCCTATAAGGTTCTTATAGTCTATCTTAACTATAAATAGTTTCTCTATGCCTTGCAAGAATGCTCTCTATTTTTTAAGTGCTGCAACTATACCCAACAACTCCTTATTATAGATATCGTAGTTTAACTCTAGTAGTATCATTTTTTAACTATAGTATGCCACTAGGTGCCATCTATCTTAATATTTCTATATAAAGCATGCCCCTAGTATAAAGTCTGATATATTTATTTCTATAACCGTCTCTAGACCTAGTTAATAGATCTTAAGAACTAACTCTTAGGTAAACAACTCTTTAATTCTCTTAAATAGTTTTTATTGTTCCTTTCCCCATGCCTATAGTTCTTCTTTCTTTATTAACTGCGTAAATAGCTTAATGTCCTGTAACTATTGCGCTATAAACCTTCTATAGTAATTACAAAACCCTAGAAACGATCTTAACTATATAACATTCTCCGGTTTCTACCAATCTACTATAGCCTTAATCTTTTTTAGATCTATGCTAAGTTGGCCTAGTTCAATAATAAATCTAATAAAATTGGTCTTCCTAGTAAAGAACTCGTATTTCTTAATTGCTACTAGTATCTATTCTTCTTATAGTCTCCTTAAGACCCATTTAATATATTCTCTATGTTCTTCCTTATTCTCTAAGTAGATAATAATATTATCAAGGTATGCTATAATAAATTTATCTAAGTATTCTTCTAATACACTATTGATTTGCTTCTAGAACGTTACTAGTGCGTTTATAAGCCTAAATTGCATAACTAATAGCTTATATAGTCCTTCCTTTAACCTAAAGGCTGCCTTCTATTTATCGCCTTCCTTAATCCTAATCTAATGGTACGCCTATCTTAGATCTATCTTTGTAAAGATCTTTGCATTACCTATCCTGTCTTAGATTTCGCTAATTAAGGGTAAAGAATACCTATCCTTCCTAATAATACTGTTTAACTATCTATAGTCTATACACATCCTAAGTTTTCCGTTCTTCTTTAGGATAAATAGTACTGAATATTTTGCTAATAACTGTAATAGTCTAATATATCCCTTGCGTAAGTTCTCCTAAATAAACTCCTTAAGCGCTACTAACTCTGTTTTAGTAAGCCTATAGATTGGAAAGAACTTTAGACTTGTTCCCTCTTTTAATTCTATCTCGTAGTCCTAAGCTACATACTCTAATAGCTTTTTACTTTCTAGTAACCATAACTTTTTACCATACTTATGGTATCTCTTTAGTATATAACTTAAGCCTTACTTAGTCTCTTTGTATATCGCTCCAACTTAGTACCATACCAACTTGGTTTACTATCACACTTTGCGCCGTTATATATCCTTGATATTAACCTAACCTATAACCCAATCAATCTTTAGATTATACTCCTGTAACCAAGGCATTCCTAGTATCACCTTGTCCTGTCCTAATAGTAGGATATTAAAAGACATTCTAACTAGTCTCCCTTTAATAGTTAACTAAATAGGTCCTATTTTGAGATTAATAATACCTCCTCTATAGGCTATCTAATCTCCTAAAATTGTTATAAGTAGATATAGGTGTTCCTTCTGTCTATATAGTAACCCTATCCTTTCTACTGCCTTTAGTAATATATGGTTCCTAGTTGCTCCACTATCTACCAACGCTTTAAACTGCTAATCTTGCCACTTAACTTGTAAATTTAGGTGTTGTTCTTAAATTCCTTTAAGGGTCTAAGGGTCTAACACTAGTTCCCTCTAGTCCCGTACGCCTCCCCTTTTCCTAACTATTGGCTGCTTAATCCTGCTTATACTTGGTCCAACTTTAGCTAATACTTAGTTTGTTTCTTTTCCTCTACATACTATAGATAAGTGTTCTCTAGGCACTCCCACTACTATTGTCTATCTAGGTATTTTTCCATAAGGAATCTTCCTAGTTAAAGTATTAAGTCTCCCTAACCTTATACTTCTACTGGGTGCCAACTATATATATACTTAGCATTCCTAAACCGCTTTTCCTTTAGTGCCTAATATATCCTTACTAGGTACTTCTAGTTCTTATCTTTTGGTGCTCTATATATGTTATATATGTCATCCACATAAGCTATCCACAATAGTATATAATGCGCTGCATGTTTTGGGTTAACTCTTAGTTTATCTTTATCCTTAAGTTTAAACCTATACCTAGTTAACCTAACCACTGGTATCTCTACTATAGGTACTAAGATTTATTGCTCGCTTCTCTAGTCCCTAAATCCCTCTTCTAGGTTCCTTAATATTATAATTAATACTCCTTTAATATGACTCATACATTTTTCCGTAATGGGTTAGTCTTGGATAACTTTTTTGTCTAGCTATATATAAAAATCTGCCTATTCGTTGTTGTGTCATTGCCTATACCACTTTCTATATAACTGGTTTAGTGTGTATGGTCTATCTATTAGAAAGTACCTTGTCATTGCTGCATTATAATATCCTTTAGTATGTCTTTCTTTGAACCTAGTTAGAATATCTAAATCCTCTTCTTGTTCCAGTTTATCTAACCACTTTACCCTAGGTGTCCCTACACTCGGCCTATTAATAACTCTTTGTATAGGTGCTCTGTCCCTTATATAACCTAGTATAGTTGACCTCTTGTCTAGCTTTTGCTCTTGCTATGCAATAATTCTTGTCCTAAACTTATCTATAGTTTCTTATTTTCTACATCTTGTAGCTAGATCTTTATAGTTATCTTGCTTTTTAATCCTAGTATTAACTGTTTAATCTTTAGGCTAAACACTATATTTACCTGGGATTGCTAACATTCTTATTTGTTCTCTAAACTTATAGTTCTTAAACTTGCGTCCTATACTTATTTATTTGTTACTAAACTAAGTTACTACCCTTTCCTATCAGTTTTCGTCTGTTGTGGGTCCTTAAATATGTCTTATCTCGTCTTAAAAATCTTAAGCCTATGGCCTTTTGCCTTTATTAAGTAATAAGCTAGCACTAGCAGTCATCTGCTTGCTTAGTTTCTTTTAAACGTTACTCCTATCGTCTTGTAAAGCAATAGAAATTATATCCAACGGTATCGCAATACCTATTACTAAACCTTATTCTATAATGGTCTTAGTCTCTATTTCTATTTTAACTTCTCCAAGGTTTACATACTCCTAGTAAGCTACCTTTATTGCCTTATTGTTGGTAAATGCTTCGCTTATATTAAATTTATTATCTTTAATATCCAATCTATAAGCTGGTTTGTTGGTTCCTTTAAACTTAGATAACAATGGCTCCTATAGCCAATAGCTTGCGCCATACTTAGCGTCCTTATAAATTTAGTATATATTATTGTAACAATACGCAAAACTATTAATTAAACATTCTTTTATTCCTTGCAGTGTACTGTCGTCCCTCTATACATATATGCCGTCTGCTAGTCTAGTTCCCTTTACCGCATAGTTACTCTAACTACCTCTATAGTCTCTAGCAAAATAACCTTATTTTCCGCAATTTATATAAGCTCTATCTTTAAACCATTTTTCTTGCTATAGAGTCCGCCTAAATATCTTCTGCTGCTAAGATCCCTAGTTTGGCCTCTACTCCTAGGTCCTTTAATTACTTAATCCTTAACCTTTAGGTTTCCATGGTTTCTTTTCCCACCTTTGGGTTTTTTTAGTACCACTTAGGTCCATTAGCTCTGCGCTATTCCATAGTTTTTAACTCTATATCTGTTATTGCGTACTCTGCGCCTTATATAACTATAGAACTCTATCTTGCCCTCTCTTGGCTTGTTCCCTTTAGTAGATCCTATTATTAATCTTTATTAACTAATCTATTAACTCCCTTAGAGTATCCGCATCTTCTATTAGGATAATTACATCCTAGACTTTAGCCTTAAGTCCCTATTTATACTATGCTATAAGCGCTCTGTTATTCCACTTAACCTACATAGCTAGTGTTTAAAACTGTATTATATACTTAATTGCTAAAGTGCGTTGTACTAAGTTCTAAAGCTTTTGTTTTACTATGGTTATAGCTTCCAGGTCTCTAAATATCTGCGTTAACCGTTCTGCGAACCCATTCCAACTGGCAAATATATACCGTACGTCTTGGTTAGTAGTTGTTATGCCATTGGCCTATATTTCCGTAAGATACGGCTTAAACCACTTAAGTGCCCTCCCTGTTAGGAACAATCCTATATAGGCTACTTAATCTAACGATATTACTAACTTCGCTCCTTCCTATACTACCTTAAAGTGCATTTGCATAAGAAATTCCTTAAGCTTTGACTTTTCTCCTAAAAATTGTTTAATTAAAGGTAACTTAATCTTTGCTGCTCTAATTCCATTAATGCGTTCTTTAAGTATCCTATTATTATCTTATAAGTAATTAACCATTTCCTATAACTAACCTCGCGTAACCACTTGAGAATCCCCATTGTCCATACTGGTATCACCTGGCCCTGAGGTTGTAGCTATTGCCGACATTATTGCGACTAGTGCTGCTCTTGGTGGCATGTTATTCAAATTTGTTCCAATACCGTAACCTTAGTAGTGAATATGTAACGGAACCTTGTAGTAGGAACTACGGTGGGTTCTATTATTGGGCTAGGTATATAGGTAAGAACAAATTAACAACATAATAATAACTAGTGGAGTAGTTGCCTAACAGATTAACTCTAATTGTATTCTAAGATTCACTACAAGGAGAGAACTATCTACGGTAGGGACTAAGGTCCTTTAAATACACAACCGTACTCCTAAGAAATCCTCTCTTATACGTAAGGTATGTGTTGTCTATATTAAACGTAACGTCCCTTCCATTTAACACAGTTAATACATTCAACGCCACGTGACCTCGGTTACTATTCCTCGTCACATAGTTCCACCGGATCCATCCTAGACCGTGCCTGTATCAACTAACTAGCTTCCTACGACTCTTCTCCAAGTAGTTGTAACATCGTACTTAAAGCGTCCATAACAGTAAGAAAGAACCGCTTAATACTATTAGTACTTACGCTACTCGCTACCACTATTAAGTCTGCATAGACGATGTAAAGGGACTTTATAGTATTAATGCTTAGCTTAGATATTAGTGGTGCCTATAATAATATACCCCATAAGCGCCTTTTATATATCCTTAGGGCAAAGGGCTTTCTAAAATAGATTATACAATTTATTTAAGGGTTTATAGGCTAGAAAGAAATATTACTAGTTTTTAGCGGATACCAGAGCCCCCCTATTATAGTCATAATAGGAATACTATAAGGATTACCCCTCTCGCCTATACTCTTCCTTTTCTTTGTAAGTAACTTACTTAACTTCTTTAAGGAAGGGGTAACCTAGGGGATAGGCTTTATTAATAATATAAACCTAATTATATACGGCCTAATAGCCGTAGAGAATTGCAGAATACTAGAGAAAGCCTATAACACCTATATAGAATGGGTAAGATAATATAAAGTCCAATTCTCACTAAAGAAATACTAGCTAATCTACTTTATAAGAAAACGTAACCAATCTATAGATCTCTAGTATGCAATTTATATTTAAGGCTTTAGGGGTCAACCAGTTCAAGGCCTAAGGGTATTAGGAGTATAGGTAGATAGTAAGCTCTAGTAGAGCGTATATGCGTTATAAGCGGCCCATAAGGGCCAAGCACAGTATATTGCAATATTTAGGATTGTTAATTCTATATAGGGTCCATGCTTCCAGAGGTCACGCCTACTATATATAGCAGTTATCCGGCTAACTATAATGTATAGATCTAGTATTTAGGCCATAGGAGAATCTAAAAAAGCCCCCCCTAAATTACTCCTTAAACTACTCTAAAAGGTCTAAATAGCTTATCTCCGGAGTATAACAGGTGGGTATAAGCGAATAGCTATAGCACTACTTAAGAAGGAAGCTAATATCCCCCCCCTATAATTATATATTGAAGCCGCTGTAATGCAAAGGGTATAAAGGGAGCGTAACTTTAATATTATAAAGTATATTAAGACACGCCTAAATAAACTATAGAGTAACCCTAGGGTGCCCTATAGGAGAACAAACCAATAACCCTAAAGTAGGGAAGATATGTTAGAGAAACAGGTAAAGAAAGTAGAAGAAGAATAGTGCCGTATTAGGGCCCAGGCCTATATAGAGGAGGAAGGGAGACGCGTAAGAGATTAGCAAAGATAATAGTAAAAAAGAGAAAGGAGCTAAAGTAGAGTATAAAAGAGTACTAGAAAACCATCTACTGTAATATAATACTAGTTGGACCAACACTGGAGAGGTATATAGGAGTTAAAGGTATAAAGGCTATTTTAGGCAAGAGGAACCTAAGCCGTAGTATAGTTAATACTATAAGGGGTAAATACCTAAGGGCTCCAAGAAGGCCTAATAAAGGCAGAAAATATAATAGCAACACTCTTAAGAATAGGAATAATAGGACTAAAAGATTAGCTCTACTAGGTGGGTATCCTAGTAGGTAGCCTAAGATGCAAATATAGCTGGCTAAGATAGACACTAAAATACGTAATACTGTTATGCCCCCTACGCACCAACTAAAAAGCAATACTCTTAGTAGCTAGCATAGAGAACTATAATACACTACTCTTAATATAAAAAGGTCTCAAGGCGGTTACCTAGTGGCTTATTAGCTAAAATGTACTAGACCAGTTCTGGGTTGCAAAGGAAATAGTAATAGAAGGCAAAGGGGCGAGTACTAGGCGCCCCTTAATGACTCTATAGTAGTAGAGTTAAGTTTGCGATACTAGCGCGTCCGTAGGCTTGTTACGGCAGCAGTGGTTCCTAAGGAGGTCATAAAGTAAGGTAGTAGAGCACCATAGGTGACTCGCAGGCGCCCTGTATGCAAGTCCTAAAAGCCGGGGAGATGGATTATGGGGTTTTCTTATTTTCTCAAATAGAGTTTTCTCCCTATATGTAAATAAGGAGTAGTCCGCGTGGGCCCAATAGGGATCCGAATCGGACGTTAAGCAATAAATAATAATAAATATAGTAACTATAAAGAATACACCTATCTTAAGGCAGCGGCCTGCGCGTTATAGGAGAAGTATAAGGAGTACTATAAGCTTGCAAATAACAGTGCCGCATACTACACTATGCAGGTACTTTTACCAGATAAGAAGTAGTGGTGGTTTTACCAGAGATTTAACTATAATAAGAATAAGATAAACTGGCTTAGTAGTAATTCTAAGGATCCAGAGGATTGCGGAGTTTAGGGCCTAGTGGAGGACCTCTGGCTAAAGGAGTATAAGGGCAAGTATAGTACTCCTATAGCTGTTAAGCTTCCACCACTAATACGCTTTATATGTGATAAGACATTTAGTAGTCTAAAAAGCTATAAGCAGATTAAATTAGTACCTTTTAGTAGAACTGACGCCTATTAAACCTATATTAAAAGCGACCCTAAAGAAGCCGACGATCCTCTAGCTTACTAGAATAGCCTCTACCTCTTACAGCCTAATCTTGCTTGATTTGCCCTTAATATGCTAGCTATACCATTAATGAGCGCCAAATATAAACACGTCTTTAGTTCCACTAAGCACCTTATTACTAACCCCTAAAACCGCCTTAAAGCTAATATCCTTAAAGTAAATAAGTGCCTTAAGTCCTGGTTTAGGCATCCTTAAGCAAAGGCCTTTGTAAAAGGCGTGGATCCTAATATTAATAAGCAATATAAGGAAGAAGCTGCTACTAAGGCTACTACTAAAGGGAAGGCTTAAGTGGAAGGTGATGTGGTGGTAAACACACAAGAAACAGATAAGTAGGAGGATAAGGATAATAAGGATAGTAATAAGGATAGTAATAAGGAAGATGCGGAAGATAAGGAAGCTAAGAGCGACACTATTAAATATACGCTTATTAATGACTGAGCTGCTTCTTAACACTATGCCAAGACTGGTAATAGTAAGTCCTCGCCTCTTATTGATTTGACTTTATATACTACATTACACTTAAATATATACTATTTTATCTGGTTTATCTGGTTAAACCGGTTTTAGAACCGGTTTGGAGCTTTAATCTAATTTTTGGTTCGGTTTTAAGGCAAATTCTAGAACCAGTCCAAACCGTTTGCATCACTGGCTCACAGGTAACTCATAGGCGACTCGCAGGCAGGCGGGACCTAAAGGCGGAGAGACAGGATACGGGGTTTTCTCACAGAGTTTTCTCCCCACATGTATATAAGCTATAGTCCGCGTGGGCCCGAATCGGACGTTAAGCAATAAGTGAATAATAATAATAATATAAACTTATAAAATAGTAATAAATAATATAGTAAATATAAGTTCTAATATATTATACTCTTTAATTACTAATATCTAGCTTTTATAAAAGTATTTTAAATATAATCTTTTGATTTTAAAGTACCTTTTGTTAAGGGTATAGCTAGAGGTAAAGCCCGCTTGCAAGGAGGTAGGTAGAGGTCAAAAAGTTAAGTCATATTTATCTCAATAAAAGTGAGAAGGCCTGATGAATGCCCTAATACGAGAAGTCTCTCCCAACCGGCTACCGCTGTTGCTCTAAAACCTGGAGGAAGCCAAAGAATTTTCCCCATAGTATCGCTATATATCCATTCCCCTTTAACAAAGAGGCCGCGTAAAGAGATAGGCTGAAGAGAAACTTGGGAGCCTGGAATAATATAACTAAGGTTAACCTGCCCTCGATCCGAGTTTAGGTATAACCCATCAGCTGAGAAACGTAGGTCCGTAATATACGAATCAACGTTAATAGAGGTGTAAACCGCCCCTGTCGCCGAGTCCCAGAGCCTGACCGTCTTGTCCGCCGACGCCGACGCGACCAGCTTACCATCCGGCGAGAAGGCCACAGCCCTAACCCACAAAGCGTGGCCCTCGAGCGTGCTGCGGGCCGCTCCTGTCGCCGAGTCCCAGAGCCTGACTGTCTTGTCGTCCGATGCCGACGCGACCAGCTTACCGTCCGGCGAAAAGGCCACGGCGCTGACTGACGAGGCGTGGCCCTCGAGCGTGCTGCGGGCCGCTCCCGTCGTCGAGTCCCAGAGCCTGACCGTCTTATCCCCTGACGCCGACGCGACTAGCTTACCGTCTGGCGAGAAGGCCACGGCACTGACATATAAAGCGTGGCCTTCAAGCGTGCTGCGGGCCGCTCCCGTCGCCGAGTCCCAAAGCCTGACCGTCTTGTCGTCCGACGCTGACGCGACCAGCTTACCGTCCGGCGAGAAGGCCACGGCGCTGACCAACGAAGCGTGGCCCTCGAGCATGCTGCGGGCCGCTCTCGTCGCCGAGTCCCAGAGCCTGACTGTCTTGTCCCCTGACGCCGACGCGACCAGCTTACCGTCCGGTGAGAAGGCCACGGCCCTGACCGATGAAGCGTGGCCCTTGAACGTGCCGCGGGCTGCTCCCGTCGCCGAGTCCCAGAGCCTGACCGTCTTGTCCCCCGACGCCGACGCGACCAGCTTACCGTCCGGTGAGAAGGCCACAGTGCCGACATACGAAGCGTGGCCCTCAAGCGTGCTGCGGGCCGCTCCTGTTGCCGAGTCCCAGAGCCTAACCGTCTTATCCCCCGACGCCGATGCGACCAACCTACCGTCTGGTGAGAAGGCCACGGCATTGACATACGAAGCGTGGCCCTCGAGCGTGCCGCGGGCTGCTCCCGTCGCCGAGTCCCAGAGCCTGACTGTCTTGTCCCCCGACGTCGACGCGACCAGCTTACTGTCCGGTGAGAAGGCCACGGCGCTGACCGACCAAACGTGGCCCTCAAGCGTGCTGCGGGCTGCTCCCGTCGCCAAGTCCCAGAGCCTGACCGTCCCGTCGTCCGACGCCGACGCGACCAGCTTCCCGTCCGGCGAGAAGACCACGGCACTAACATACGAAGCGTGGCCCTTGAGCGTACTACAGGCCGCTCCCGTCGCTGAGTCCCAGAGCCTGACCGTCTTGTCGTCCGACGCCGACGCGACCAGCTTACCGTCCGGGGAGAAGGCCACGGCGCTGACATATGAAGCGTGGCCCTCGAGCGTGCTGCGGGACGCTCCCGTCGCCGAGTCCCAGAGCCTGATTGTCTTATCCTCCGACGCCGACGCGACCAGCTTACCATCCGGCGAGAAGGCCATGGCGCTGACCCACGAAGCGTGGCCCTCGAGCGTGCTGCGGGCCGCTCCTGTTACCGAGTCCCAGAGCCTGACCGTCTTGTCCGCCGACGCCGACGCGACCAGCTTACCGTCCGGCGAGAAGGCCACGGCGCTGACGTACGAAGCGTGGCCCTCGAGCGTCTGCAATAGAGCGGTCCAGTCTTCTTGCACTTTCGGCAGCCTTGTAATCCATCCAGGAACATGGCCCTCGAATGTCTTCCGTATTATGCTCTTCTCTGGCACGAAGATAATCGCCGAGGAATATAGTTGTAGTGGCGCAACTTCAAGGATTGATCGGTTCTGTAGGGAGAAGCGCTTTGCATCGTGAAGAAAACTCGACAGCTCCGTACCTTTATCCGGCTACATAAAACAATATAAGAATAACAATTACAGAATGCTTAAATAACTTACCTTTATAAGTGATTGTAGGCTATCAATCATGCGGATGCTTTCAGCTGCGTCCCCAGCAAGACTCATAGCCTCAAGCCAATAAAGGAAATATTTCCGTAGAAACCCATGGACTGAATCCCCATCCTGGATACGGCTCTGGCTCTGCTCTAAATGGTACACCCAATATCGGCAGGCATATCGGACTTCGGCTGACAGACAGTCGTCGATTACCCGGCTGTCTATCTCGGTCCTCAGAGTTCCGGGCTCGCACAGATTGCACACATCTTGCTTTAGACCCCTAGGACTAGACATTAGCCGAAGGCACTTGCTAGCTAGTCTCTCGTGCGTTTCCCTCTCATCCACCCAGAACAGGTTCCCGCGCTTCTGGGGGTCTAGGAGGAAGTCCCGGAAAGATAGGTGTAGAGTCCTTATAGGGATGTGAGGATCAGTAGAAATGCTGAGCACGGAGTGTAGTGAGTCTAGCCTGCAACTAATATCCTCCCTTGGGATATCAAGGATACTTGCAATAGAAATAATAGAGAGCGGGGCTGCAAGAACGACGATAGCTCCAACTATTTCTCGAAACTCTCTAGACAGCTTCTCTTTCTCCCTTTCACCTTGACCGGCGAATAGCTGATTTAAAATGGGGAGATACGTCATATCAAGCGTAGACACGTCTCCTGTTTCGTATTCAAGTATATCCTTTAGACGCCTTTGGGGATTTCCGTTTGTTTCTCCAAGGAAACGACACACCGTTGCAGCGAAGATAAAGAGAGGAATTGCCATTTTGGCTAGTGTCTGGATACTCCTTTCCTCCGGCCAGGTTAGAGGAAGAGAGCGCTGCTCTCTTATCTTCGCAAGTTCATGCTCTAAGAATAGAGCTATGTCTCGTTCAATTGTTTCCTTTGGTACCTCATGAAGAATTAGGTTTTGATACGTCCCGTCCGACATTTGCTTAAAGCCGAGACGAATAGGCAGCTCTGGTCTGCTCGTCACAAAAACCCGTAACGAGACCGGGCTAATATCCTTAGTTCGTGCGAGAAGCTGAAGGATTGCTCGGATATCTTCTTCTCGCTCACACTCATCTAACGCGTCTACTACGACAACTAACTCGGAAACCTGTGGAGAAGCGTGCTTTGTTTCTAACAGCGGCTGCAGGATTAATTTCTCGAACTGGTCTTTCAGAGCCTTTCCGGAAATGGCCGGGTCAGCCTCGATTGCTTTCCTTATGCCTGACATCAGCCCTGGTATATGGGCCATCATGTCTTTCGCGATAGTGGTGAAGAATCTACTTGCATTACCGCGGTCTCTCTCGCCTTTCTTGAAGAAAAAGCTGGCCCCTAGTTGACCTTTGTTGTCAAAAAACTGAGCAACAGTCCGCGCAATCGTAGACTTTCCTGTACCAGCCATGCCATTTAGCCAGAAGATGCACTTGCCGTTTGCATCTTCTGCCCATTCTGTAATCTGACGCCGTAGCTCAACCCTAGTGTCTGTAAGACATTTCGCATTATGCTCCTCCATGTGCGAGTCAAACGACGCTCCTTCGGCCACAGGTAGTTTAGTCAAATCGATCTTCTGATCAATGCCAAGTACAATGGCACTAAGCCGTAGAGTTGTGAGCTGCTATAGTTTGTAATAAAAAGATGGGCGCATAGGACTCACGTTTGGTCGACCTGGAGCGCTGAAGAGAAAGCCTGGTTGTGTCTCTCAAGACCATGAATAATCCTTTCCATTTCCTTGCTCCTAAAGGGCCACTTCAGAGCTCGTACTCCAAACCGGCCCATAGCCCTACGGGCCCCTCTGGGCTCAAGCCGCTTTTGTACTGCTTTTAACTGCAAGAAGCAATCCTTCAGCGAGTTGGACAATTTCCGAGTGATCAAAAGTCGCATTTTATTGTCTAACCCATCTAATAACTGCTTGGCTCCTCCGAGTACATCTTTGATGCTGTTAACCTCCCCTTAGAGGCGTTTAATGTCTGCCTTAGCATCCTTAACAGCGACTAAGTACTGGAAGCAAAGCGAGGCGACCTTAGCAGACAGATCGACTACAGCGATGACGCTTGCTGCTCCCGAAAGGCCTTCCATAATGCGACGTAGTGACAAGGCGAGGCCGAGGCTAGACGACTGAGGACAGCGTCACGACAGTTGTTACCTCACCTGTTCATATGGGTCATGTTAATCAGAGTATCAAGGCAATATTTAAATAAGTTGCCAATTACAAATAATATAGAGTATTCTGATACCGTATGTTGCAAGTGCTGAAATGGCTTAGAAAAGAGGGGTGAAAGTGCTTCATATGCTGAAGGGGCGGTGCCTGGCTAGTTGTGGCAGTGCACAGCTCGCAGCATAGCCCCGCTGAGCGCATTCACGTGACTCGTGTCAAAGGGTACTGAGCATTTTCCTTGTTACTCTTCGTAATACAAATATTAATTAGCTATACCGTGTATGAGAAAAGAAAGATTTCAACTAGAGAAAAGAGATTAATTTCGGATCATGTGGTCGACGCCTTCTGCTGTCCTCACCCTGGTCGTTCTTCCGTCCGTTGGCGCACGGACGCACACGATCCTTACAGAATGAGGGGAAGTTGCCCAAGTCACTCCAGGCAAATGAATTGGTGAGAAGTACATAGACGCAGACTGCTCTACCCTTGCCTTCCGTAATTCACGCAGCAAACCTGTAACCTGTTTCCTCATCTTCCCTGTGTTCTGTAACGGCGAGCAGTGTTCTCGCTGAGTTCCTCACACCTTTGTTTTTGTTCAGCTCCCCTACGTCAATTGCACAGCTCAACACCTTCCCATCACCACTACCACCATGCTTACACGACGCTTTGCCCCCTTTGTTCGCAGTCTCGCTCCCGTATCACAAGCTTCACCAGTCACTTCTCGCCCCTTCACTGTCCTTCCAGCTGCTCAGAGCCCAGTCCGAGCTCCGGCACTTGCCGACATCACTCCAGATGCTGCGCCGAAGTTCGATGCACGGCAGCGCGAGTTCCGCGAAGGCCTGATAGCTGCTCAGAAGCGGAAGGAGCAGCAAGAAAGTCAGTCATATTCTTCCCCCAATGCACATGGTAGCCTGTCTGCGTCTGGCACTTCGTCCACCAACGGTAATTCCTCTCTCTTTGGTAAGGCACTTGGCTCACTTTCGTCACATCATGCAGAGGAGGCACGCGCACGAGAATCGCAAGATGGCGGGAGGAAGAAGGGCGGCGCATTGTCGTCACTGATATATGGTACTCCGGAGGGAAGGGAGCTCGACAAGGATATTGAGAGGAGCTTCTCGCAGGTGCTGGCGAGAGGGAAATATGTCCACTCCATCGTATTCCACGAAGTTAAGCCGGATAAAGTGGATGAATATGTGGAGCTGGTTGGAAGCTGGTACCCAAGAATGGCAGGAATTCCAGAGAACAAGGTTCACCTCGTTGGCAGCTGGAGGACTGAAGTTGGAGATTGTGATACGTTTGGTACGTCTTTTACTTCTCTTCGTATCTCCTTACCAACTGCATGCCTATAATTACGACAATCGGATACTGACAGCCTTCTTTTCTCGATAGTGCACATCTGGGAATACCAGCGCTACCAAGGCTATCATGCTTCGTTACACGCTATCCAGCATCACCCTGATTTCCCCGCGTTCGATGCGAAACTCAAGACCCTAATAAACTCAAAGCGAACCTCTCTCATGCAGGAATTCTCGTTCTGGCCTACGACACCACCTCGCCAGTTGGGCGGTCTATTCGAGCTTCGTTCATACACATTACATCCCGGCAACCTACTCGAGTGGGAAACACACTGGCGTCGTGGACTCAAAGCTCGTAGAGAGGTCATGGAAGGCGTCGGCGCGTGGTTTGTCCAGATTGGCGAGCTCAACACGGTTCATCATCTGTGGCAGTTTGCGGACTTGGAGGAGAGGAAGATCAGGCGCGAGCAGAGTTGGAGCGTGGAGGGATGGGGTGAGACGGTCCACAAAACCGTGCCTCTCATCCAGACAATGAAGAGCAGGATCTTGATTCCATGCCCATGGAGCGCCGTTGCCTAGAGCATGCCAACAAGGACAGGCTTAGGCTCGAATTATTTTGATACAACCATATGCAGCAGCCAAAGTGCCGAAGATGATACCTAGGAGTTACTTGAGGGAAAGAAGAAGTACGGGACAACGATTTTGTAGAATAGCATTTCTGCGATATCTGGGCAAGGACTCAGTATTATCGGGCGCAGGCACTCAAACAATGGGATATCCATAGTAATCAAATGTTTCATCACTGGACATTCTGAACCGCCTAATTCCACGGTTGAGAAATGTCACAGCTTTACCATTACAGTAATTAGCTTGGTTAGGGCCAAGACCCCTCATGCGTCATCGCTTCCGACGCGAAACCTGGAAATTGAAAAATAGCAATATCGCGACAATTCTCAATTTCTCTGCAGCAACATCATCGTTCTGCATAACCTTTCGCGAGTCACCCATCACATTCTCTTCGCCGGCACTTCTCCCTGGTCTAGGGGCTCGAACAAAATGGTCTACATACGGCAGGATAAGCTACCCAAGCTTAAAGAGTACAAGTACTCTGGCGTTGACCACAGTCTTGTGTCGCGGTATATCCTGAAGCCATTTTACACAAATTTTGTCATCCATTGCTTTCCAATGAGCATGGCGTGAGTAAATTTTATTACTGGATTGATGTGGCCTCATTCTTTATGGAATGTTTTGAGATGTGGATACTGACATTTTACAGACCTAACGCAGTAAGCCTCCTCCCCACCATTCCCGACGCATCGCAAGGATGCGAAGGAATATAAAGGAGAAAATCCGGGGAATGGAAGTAGAGAGCTTGCTGAGAATATTTGCTACTTGTAGATTACACTCTCCGGCTTCGCATTTGTAGTCGCGAATTTCATCACGCTCTTGTGGTATACACCTACACTTGACCAGGACTGTCCTCCTTGGGTATATGCAAGCTGGGCAATAGGGTTGTTCTTATATCAAACTTTTGACGCTGTGGATGGCACGCAAGCAAGGAGAACACGTCAAAGTGGACCCCTGGGAGAGTTGTTCGATCATGGTGCGCTAGATTCACCCGGTCTTGCAAGGATTACGGGAGTCTAACAGAGAACAGGCGTTGATGCTATTAACACTACACTTGAGGTGCTACTATTTTCTGCGGCAATGAACCTAGGACAAGGCTGGAAGACGGTGCTAACACTTTTTGCTTGTACGTGTGGCTGCTCTTTAATCATCTTTATATTTTTCTTGCTTGTGTTAAGCTAACATATCGTAGCACTCCTTACATTCTACGTCCAAACTTGGGACGAGTACCATACTCACACGCTGACCCTCGGTATCATTTCCGGTCCCGTTGAAGGCATTCTCACACTCTGCATCGTTTATGCTTTGACGGCTTACCTTGGGGGAGGGAGCTTCTGGCAACAATCCATGCTGCAAACCATTGGGATCGAAAACTATAGCTTCATTCCTGACTATGTCTATAGTCTAGCTTGGAATGAATGGTACATGGTTTATGGAGGAATTGTGCTAGTCTTCAATACCGTTTCAAGGTTTGTATTTTTATTCTGCGGCCTGTATTGTCTGCAGCGAAGTTTCTAATCTTTTCTTAGTGCTCTGAATGTCATGAAAGCTCGTCGTTCCCGTGGTCAACGCACTCGCGTCGCTCTGCTTGGCCTTCTACCTTTTGTCGTTACCTGGACCTTGATCCCTATCTACCTAGCTCTTCAGCCGAACATTTTGCATAATCACCTGGTCCCCTTCACCTTCTACGTCGGTATCATAAACGCCTATTCAGTCGGTCGCATTATTATTTCACATCTTACAAAATCCCGTTTCCCGCGTGGCAATGTTCTCGTGCTCCCTCTAGCCTACGGAGTCATTGATTCCCTTGGACCTTGGTTGCAGCAACATGTTGGTAAAGCTTTCGGCAGCGAATATGGCAACCTTTTTGGATGGCCTAGCGCATTGGGTGATGATGTCTACCAAGTTGCATTTGTGTTTATGTGTCTAGGGCTAGCCATTGGCGTCCATGGCAGTTTTATTATAGATGTTATCTTTGCTATCTGCGATTACTTGGACATCTGGTGTTTGACAATCAAGCATCCATATATGGAAGAACAGGAAGACAAGAAAGCGCAGTGAATTATGGCGGAAAGCCTTTGGTTTTGGAAAGAGCAAGTTGTTTCTTTGACTTGGAATTATTGATTCAATTATTCTGGCATAAGATTCAAGCGGGAGTTGGGTATCATTCTAGATGTTTGATAAGTGGGCATTTCATTGATGCGGTCAGAATCACAGCGTAATTATGAGGGTTTGGATAAGCTTGCACGGTAAATCAATATATCTGGTATTAGGGATTGTCGGAAAGAGTAATGAGAAACACGTTAATTGTTCCATTAGACAATGAGCATCGCTGACAGGCGAACGCCGTATCGTCTTACGAAGCCTCTCCCTCAACTTCTTGTGACCTCACTAACTTAAGTGCTACTTCTTCAAATTCTATCCTGAACTGCAACTTCTCCTTCCACTCCTCTGGCAGAGCCTCCACCCCATCCCTTACCCCTAACAGCCCGCCCGCAATAGCAGCATTAGTATCCGTGTCACTTCCAACCCTCACAACATCCACCAGCACATCTACTAACGACCTTGAATCGAGCACCGCAGCCACCGCCAGCATGAGACTCTCCAACACATACCCCGCAGCCCTCCCAGGTAACTCGGCGCCAGGGCCCTTCCCCGCAATTTCTTGAAGCCGCAATTCCTTCCCATGGCTAATAGCCTCCTCAACAGGCTTACAACTCATCTCCCTCACTAATCCCAACCCCGCTTCCACCGCCTCCTCCGGCGTCTGCCCACAAAGCAGTGCAAACACCATCTCATTATACGCCACGCAGCTAAGAGTGCATCTGCGATCATCATGCGAGACCGCCGAAATCTCCATCGACTCCTTAACCCGCTTCTCCCTATCCGCCTGGAACAGCCCCGTCGCAATACACCGCATCAAGCTGCCATTCCCCGCCTGCCCGGCCCCGGCACCCCCGCGCCGCGGGTCCCGCGACATCCTGTACCGTTTCAGCCCGATCGCAGTCGCGTTGCCGATGTCCACCGGCGGCGTCCCCAGCGTGCGGCCCGGCCACGCGCCCTGGTGCCACTGGAGCATGTAGTCTGCTGCTGCGCGCACGACGTCGAAGTCGCTGGCGGGGCCAGAGGCGGGGCCGCCGTCGCGGTAGGCGAGCAGCACGGCGCGCGTCAGGTCCGTGTCGTCGGTTGCGTGGCCGGCGGGCCAATTGAAGGGGCCGCCGCCGATGATGGTGCGCAGGCCGGTTGGGTAGCGGCTGCGGATCGTGGCCCAGGGGGTGAATTCGAGGGTGGCGCCGAGGGAGTCGCCGGCGTGGAGGCCGAGGAGGGCGCCGGTTGTGCGGGAGAGGCGGGTAGGTGTCAAGATGGGGGTGGGGGCGGCTGGGGTTGTTTGGGGGGCGGTGGACATTTTGGGAGAAGGTGTGGAGGTTGAGGTGGTACTTTGCTTGAAACAGGAAGACTGTTTGATAGATTGAGAGATGCTTCGTCAACTTCGTAGAAAGAGGGAGAAACGCTTTAAGGCGTAGATGAAAGTACAAAGAATATTATGCAGCTCACTTCAGAGTGGAAAGAGTGGAAAGAGTTTTCACTATATGCTACTAAATCCAAAATTGGAGTACAGAGATAGCTATCCCTTCGCACGGTGATCTGCGTCCATCTATTATCGATAAGAACTGGCCAATTAAATCAACCAAGTCAAATCGGTCGTGCCGCACGGACTAACTTAGAAATGGACGTCACCGTTCGAAGGGATAGCTAGTGAACAGTCGACGAGAGCTAAAAGTCCAGCTGAACCACTTAAAACAGTAAACTGAGAGAGCAACGATAATTTACACCTGAAGATCAGTTTACACTACTTCATTTAATAGCTTTGAAAGAGGTGGCACAGCCTCCAATACAGAGTTGACTATGGGGTGCTTCCAATTAGTGATGACAACTACGCGTGTAATGATAGGAATAACGTATTAACGGGTCTTATCGATTGTCCGGTTCGTGGAGCGAAACGCGACGAGCCAAATCGAACGTCAACTGTTTATTATTGCCTCTTCGCGAACACGTGATGCTTCTAAATAGCCTGCAATCTCTGCGCTGTGTGATTTGCCAGCCTCCCGTCCCTCAGAAGCCTTACTTCAACCTTCTCTTTAACTTCTCCTCAACAACCACCCTAGAAACTACAGAGTTATTAACTTCACACATTGTGCCAGGCTCTACTTTACCGAGGCCCGGCGCATGCATGCATCAGCAGTTCCTCTATATTCAGGGTTCTTCCACAGCCTCGCTGAGGTTGCATTTGTTCCATATCCACGTCACCAACCTTAAACGCGTAACTCACTATTATTGATGTCTAGGAAAGCCCATAAGACCCAAATCGTGTCTACACCTCCTACAGTCTTCAATTCTTCCAACACACTTTCCTTCTTCCTAACTCCCACCCTTGACTCCTCAGTTTCCAACCTCACCCAGGATCCTACAAGGCTCACTCAGCCTTCCTGAGTCTTCCGATTGCCTGCGGTACTGATCAGTATATATTTAACAGATAGCCGGCTTTACTCTTCGTCTAACATGGATCGAGAAGAACTTCGTCAGAAACGCTTACTAGCACTGGGTTCCCAGCCATATGCAGGTGCTGCGGGATTTCTTGGCGGTAAGCCGAGTACTGCATCGTTTCATGCATACTCTCCTTACGCGGCTCCATCCTCTCGCGAAGTCATAGATTTGACAGGTTCATCTCCAGATCATTCAGGCGGCGATGATGATGAAGCAAGTTTGCGGCTCGCAATGGAGTTGGATGCTCAATTTAAAGCTGAAGCTGGGATGGCTGATCCTGGGCCGCTGCCTTATAGTCAGCCACGCCGAGCCTATTCTCAGCCTGGGCCCGCTTCGTTAGTATCTCCTATTGATGATGACGAGCGGTTCGCCCTTCAACTTCAGGCAGAGTTCAATAGAGAGAATGAAGAAGTATTGCTATTTGAAGAGCCTCGACTTTCATATGCCGAAGCACCCAATTTCACATCATCGGAAACAGAAGCATCAATGGATTTGGTCTCTTTCCAGGATTTTACGCGGGAAGTCAAAGGATGGAGTTGTGCCCACTGCAGAAACAAGTTTCTCCAGGCCGAGACAGACCTTGGAAACTATTTCAAGCAATGGACGAATGGGCAATGTAAGATAGCCTTCCAGTGATAGAATTTTATATTGGTCTTTCTACTAACTAATAAGCAGCGAGGACATCCTCCTCTCTACAATGCGCGCGATGTTCCACCTTGACCTGTCTTGGCTGTGGTTCTCAGTCTTCCAGCAAGAAACCTGTCAGCCAGACAACAGTCAAGGGAATCAATGTGGCCTGGTGCTGTGATCGTGGGAGGTTATTCATAATTTGGGTACTTCTTTGTGGTCTTGACCAGCAGTATTCGTACGATAAACAGCGTAGTGCAACCGCTACTAACAAAAACTCCCAACGAAGTAGCCGCCAGTCTGGCGTTGGTTATGGGGGTGACCGTGATCAAGGCTGTGACTATAACTATAACGATTCTTATGGGAATGATCCTTGGTCTCCAGGCACAGTGCCTTATGGTGGTGGAGGAGATCTAAAATCAAGATTCAGTCGGCGCAGTTCAGGCCGCACCACGACTGACAACAAATCAAAAGCCAAAGAGGCTCAAGCCCGCACAGATAGCCTGACAGAGTTGGTGATGGCTCTGCTCAGTGAGCTATTACCCTCAGTCGAACGCCTATCATATTTTGATGCGAATCCACCTCCGGCCCTGGTAACAATGCTCTCACAGAGCAATATATTGAATAAGGCAGCCGAGTTGCTCCGAAATGATTCTCTTGAAGATGCTACTCAGAGGAGCGGCCTTTACCAGAGTATGCTCGATTTTGTACGAGCGCTCGGCAGCCATTTCTCAACGGCCAACGAGACAGTCTTCAGCGAGCGGAACGTGAACAATGACAACATTGATCTCCTCACATTTTCCTTCCACAGAGAAAACAAGAAGACGAAAGGCAAGAATAAAGATGAGAAAACCTCGTCTATTGCCGACTGCCTTCGGAACCTCAACATTCAGAGTAATATGGTGTTGCAAAGCGCAAAAGCGAACCAGAGAGACTTCAACACCGACGACTCTCAACGGATGCTTTGGCTGTGTCGCCAAATATCTGATCTGGCAGAGTTCCTACTAGCCAACGCCAGCACGGCCGAGAAAACTGGAACAAAAGCAACAGCCGTGCTGGAAACGGAGGGTTGCTTAGTAGATGTCCCAGACCATCAGATTCTTAATGGCCACCATTACGCACGAGAAGCGAACCAAATGACGAGTGTATCCCCGGGTCGAATGAAGAAGCTAATCATGGATGTCACTACTTTGAAGACAGGTCTTGCTCCCGGTATCTTTGTCCGCTACGGAACATCTAGGCTTGATGTCATGAAGATCCTTATTGTTGGTCCTGAGGGTTCACCTTACGAGGGCGGACTCTTTGAGTTCGACCTTCTCTGCCCAAGTAACTATCCGATGGCTCCGCCTATGATGAATTTCCGCACCACTGGCTGGGGAACGGCAAGTTTCAACCCGAATCTATACCCGAATGGCAAAGGTAAGTTATAAAATGCACCCTATTTCCCTCTTTTCAACCCTACAGACACTAATACCTCTCCGAGTCTGCCTCTCCCTCCTCGGCACCTGGTCCGGCGAGAAATGGAACCCAACCCAATCCACCCTCCTCCAAGTCTTCATCTCAATCCAAGCTATGATCTTCTGTGCGGAGCCCTGGTGCAACGAGCCCGGCCGCGAAAATGCGCGCGGCACTGGGCCATCACGCAGCTACAACAAGACCATCCAAGCGCTAACAGTCCGACACGCAATGCTCGGCTGGCTCGAGGCCAAGGTCGACCCCATCTGGACCGACGTCGTAACCACGCATTTCACCAAGAACGCCGACGCCATCAGCAAGCTCGTGAACGGCTGGGCCAGCACCGCGCCGCCGGCTCCCCCGCCCGCGCACCCGCAACGCGCCGCCTCAGTCCCCAACGCGTACGGTTTCTACGACCCGCAGGTGTTCCCGCCCGTCGCTGCCGGCCAGCCCATCGGCGATCTGCGCACGCTGGCCACACAGCTCGATAAGGCGCTCGAGAAGTATCGGCAGAAGAGGCCGCAGGCGCAAGCGCAGACGCAGGCGCCGCCGCTAGCGCCGTCGTTGTATCCGCAGGCTGCTGCGCAGTATCCGTCTGCGCCCGTGCCCGTGCCGGCGCCGGCGCCGTATCCGCATGCATCGGGACCGTATCCGCAGCAGCCGCCGCCGCAGTATTCTCAAGTGCCTGGGCAGTATCCGCCGCAGCCCAGCCAGCCGCCTCAGGGACCGGGGGGTGGGAGGGGAGCGGCGCCTCCACCGAGTGCGTTTGCGAGGAAGCCGTTTGGGAGGTTTTCGAGTTTTATGTGAGAGGCGGCGGTGTAGGGGTGAGGATGAGGGAATGAGAGAGTGAGATGTATTGAGGGGTTTGATTTGACAGGGGTGCTCACTGCGGGATGGAGTAAGAAAGAGGGGCGGATGTGAGGTGGAGCTTTTGTTTGAATCTAAGCTATTGCGTGATATCAAATTGAATTGAGTGGGCTTTGGCTGGTTTGTTGTCGTTGCCGGGCGAGATGCGGGCGGCTGGTGTCTTTGCGCAGCATTCTCTCTATCAAGGAACATCTCAAACTCTAATGGTGAGTGTCAAAGTGGCTTGCTGTTATGATGTCTTCATGAATAGATCATACAAATGCTCTCTTATATTCTCATCATGTCTAATATGCTTAGAATCTTAATAAAAGCGCGCTTAACTGCATCTACTCCATCTAGAATGGAGGTCTCTAGATCTGCCAGCTCCTCAAAGCGTTTACCGCAACCTACAGTATTCTCTATATAAACGGCCATTGAAAATCGTCCGAGCTAACCTGAGAACTCTCTAATCCTGAATCCATTATAGGCCTGTGCCCATTCCCTCTAGAGCCATAAGTAATATCAAACTTCTGTTCTTCCCCGAGAAATTGCTGATGGTGCTGTAAGACATAGGGCTGTGCAAGACGTATGGACGGCGGTGTGGACACAGATATGCCATAGGCTCGACTTCGTGATATACAAAGCCACAATACAGTGAGTCTAGCTTGGGATCTGATAGAGTCCGTGATACAACCGACCCGGGTAGGACCTCTCGGTCAAGCATCGATACACGCCAACGGGCTCGATTCCGGAATACTCTCTTGTTGTTCATTCCAATCCGCTCTCGTCCCCGCCGGAGCTCCTGTCCAAGTTCCCATAGCCATCGTCATCGCTACTATCCACCTCTTCACTCTCCTCTCCATCGTCCATCTGCTCATCTTCGTCGTGCGCAGCATCACCCTCCTTCCCATTCCCGCCCTCCACTAACCCCGCGCCTCCCCTCCTCCTCGCCTTCCTCCCTAGTCTTCTTCTCTCCCTCCTCTCCTCCTTCTCAACCCACCACCCCCTCTCCTCCCTCAGCTCGGCCAGCTGCTTGAACGTGACTTTCTGCACCCGCTGCAGAGACGCCACCTGGGCGCGCAGTTCCCGGAGCTGTGCCTCATGGCTTGATTCCGAGATGCTACCATCTGTCTGAGCCTGCACCAATGCGCCATTCTGTGGCGCGGGAGCAAGGGAAAGGTAGTCGGCGGACACAGATGCGGAAGCGCCGTTGGTGGGTTGCGAGGACCACGATGCTAGCTCAGCGAGGCCTTCGTCGAGGAGAGAGGAGGGGAAGGAAGGGTGGGTTAGCGCGACTTCGAATTCCGATGGATCTGCAGTCAAGGTGGAAGAGGCGGAGATGGAAGGGAGGCGGATTTGGCTCGTGAGCTGAACACTAAGGGTGTAGTTCCCTGGAGCAGTCCCGGTACTTTCGACTGCTCCTATTGAAGTAGACGAAGCGTTGTGTCTCGGTTTTACGATGGTCGGGATCTTAAATTTTGGAGTGGGTGCGCCTGGAAATCCCGTCGGTGGGAGAAAGATAAGGTTTGTGACTGGTCCGGGCAGATTAGCTAACGTGGAGGCATAGGCGCCTTTAGCGACATCCCAGGAAGCTATTTTTCCGCTTGAGTGGCCAGAGAGAAGTGTGGTGCCATCCCAACTTAGTGATAGGCTTGCTGCGCTGCCTAAGTTCTGTGAAGAAGCATTAAAACGGGTTCGGGATGGCGGCTGGATGGGTCGATGTGATAGGGAAGGGTCATGGAGGTTACTTGTAGCAGACTCTCGCTGTGCCGTATCAAAGAAATCGATGGTTTGGATACTGCCGTCTTCATAAGAAGCGTAGAATGCTCGGTCTGCAGGATCGAGGGCCAGAGCAAGTGGTGCTGCTTCCAGTAAGTATGTCCTTAGAGCCCTTCCATTATGATAATCCCATATTATAGCCGAGTTGTCTTGAGAGGCTGAAACAGCGATGCTTGCTGAGCTGACACTGTGACCAGTTGCCAGGGCAGTTATGGGACCCCGGTGCGTAGAAAGCGTATGTATTGGTGTGTGTGAGGCGTCAGGAGAGAAAGATAAGAGGTTTGGGAGGGGCCAGACGTGGATGATGGAGTCTGTGGAACCAGAAAGGAAGAAATTGGAACTCGGATCAACCGCGAGAGCCGTGACTTGTTGGAGATGCGATGTAGGTGTAGATACAAGTCGCCCAGTACATATCTTTATATCCTATTAAAAATAATGTACACAAATATGTGGTAGTAAAGAACACAATTACCTCCCAGACCAATATCCTTCCGCTTTCCGTTCCCAAGAGCAATACCATATCTCCAGAAGCTAATGCCACGCTATGTATCCTCTCAGGAAAGGGTACAAGAGCTTCCTGATTGCCCTTTTCCCTGTTATAAACATTTATAACAGCCTTTTCTGCCTGAGCTGCGAAAAAATGTGATGCGCTCACCGCGAGGCAATTCGGCGAGGTCGCACTTTTCTTGAAAACGCTGCGCTGCGCTGCCAATGGCTGGAACTCGTGGAAGAAGATGCCCGCATCCTTGGTAACTCCAGTATTTGGTTTAGATGGCGCAGATATTGAGGCTATGAAGTGTTCTGTAAGCATGGCTGCGGGGAAGATTGCTGTTCTCTTGTGGCTCAGATATTTTTTAGTGTTGAAGAATTTTGCCTATATTCTCCGCCTTCAGCCCTACACGGTGGGTGGACTCGGCGGACAAGAATCATCCGGGCGTGTTTCAACAACCATTCATGCCCCATAACTAATGCTCACTCAATAAACCCTCGCCGCGTTCTTCCCAGTTCTAAGTCGAGCCTTTCATATCTCTACGCATTGCGCTCACGTATCATGGGTTCACAAGCTCCCGTTCCTACAAGACCTATCAAGGTTCTCATGCTACATGGCTTCACGCAATCCGGTACTCTCTTCCATGCCAAAACTCGCGCCCTAGAAAAGAACCTGCAAAAAGCCTTCCCAGCTGGTATAACGCTCCACTATCCTACTGCTCCAATCCGCCTTTCATTAGCCGACGTGCCTTTTGTCGCTTCCAATGAGGACCCAGCATCCTACGGCGTCGACAAGGACAAGGACAAGGAGCTAGACGTATGGGGATGGTGGCGGCGGAAAGGTGACAGCGAGCCGTATACATACGAAGGTATCGAAAGAGGAATGGATCATATTGCGGAAGTTCTAAAGACCGAAGGACCCTTTGACGGTGTAATTGGTTTCTCGCAAGGCGGTGCCTGCGCCGGCATGCTAGCTTCCTTGCTCGAGCCTGGGCGGCGAGAAGCCTTCGAATCCTTTTATCCAGATGGTGGGATGCGGTATCCGGAGTCCTTCGAAGATTCGACGGGCTATATAACCACCGCTATCCACCCACCTCTTAAGTTTGCTGTGAGTTATTCAGGCTTCGCGGCCCGCGGGGGTAAACTATATAGGGGTTTCTATGAGCCGAAGATCAAAACCCCAATACTACATTTTCTGGGAACGCTGGATACGGTGGTTGAAGAGAAGCGGAGCCTAGCACTCGTGGAAGCATGTGAGCGAAGTGAGGGAAGGGTGGTGTATCATCCGGGCGGCCACTTCCTGCCTAGTAGCCAGAAGGCGTATGTTAGTGCACTGATTGGTTTTATAAGAGAGGTAACTGCAGATGGGACGAAAAAAGAAGAAAACGCAGATGAATCGCACCAAGTTCTACCGACAAGAATTTAGTAGAGAATAACCATGTCATGAAAGGAGTTCGACTAGATTAAGAGGTAGATAAGACTGGCGTTCCGGCAGGTTTACGTTTATGGTTTAGACGTCTATATTACAGCGCGCTTTGGAGGGCGCAGAGCCAAAGAATATAGCTGGCTCGTCATGATCTAGACATAGTGCAAAGCACGACTCCATATTCCAATGTTCCTATGCTTAGTGCTTAATGCGCCTTACCAGTCTTGCCTTTCTCCACCTTCGTAGGCTGGATACGTGCCATCATCTCCTCCTTAGTGATGAGATGATCGATTCGCTCCAGTAGGCCAAGTAAGCTCTTCATGCTCCCACTCCACTCATTCAATACGTCATCAGCGTCTCTCGGTTTCGCGAAATTGACGATCCTTGCGGGTCTGTCAATCTTCGCGTAGATAGTCTTCGCTGTAACTAGTTCGCTGATGTACTTTTCCGTCTCGTCTTCGGTAAGATCCAAAAGCTGCGTCAAACGTGGTATCTGAATTCTAGTGTAGTACTTGGCTACAACACGCACGTTATGCTCGATGACACGCTTACGCAGATCCTCCCACCGCTGGAATGCCTTTGGATCCCCAGATCGACCCTTTTCTGAATCAAACACATCCGTGCTGCAGAGGTGAGGCCCGAATTGCTTAGCAACCATCGGCCATCTCATTAGCTCAGGGACAGTGAAGAGTTTCACCAGCTGGGCATCCTGAGGTATCTGAGAATTCCTTGTATCCCGGTATATGCGGTGGAGTAGATCAGATTGCTCATTGTCATAGGGTGCGAGGATAACGAAGTAAATAACACGCTGGAGCGCCTGGATTTGGGTTAGCTGATGTAAAACTTCCCTTTAAATAACTTACAGCTCTCAACTGCTCCGGATTCTCTTCCACGGCCTCAGTATCCAGAACTTGTCGATAATGCTTGCAGACCTCCAAATACTTGTTCTCGTGCTTCGCTAGCGTAATCTGTTGTTCGTAATACTGCAGCTTCAAGTCTGTGACATCATCTTCCGGCTCTGGAGGCGGCTCATCCACACTCCTCTTCTTCTCTTTCTCTTCGCGCTCCTTCTTTTCCTTCTCTAGCTGCTCCGGACTCTTTTTTGGTTTCCTTGTGAAATATCGTGTGCTGATCTTCCTACTTAGGATACCGGCCTGCGTCCAGTCGCCCTTCTCTATACAGAGTGCCACTTGCTGAAGAATAAACTCGGTCTTTTCTCTACGTGACATCGAACCAAATGTTTCCACCTGAAGCTCGCACAAAATATCCGTAGCTGCATTGATGTCGCCTTGTTCCTTCTTGATGTTGGAGAGAATACGGGTAATTCGAGCCCTCTCGACTTCCACAAAAATCTATAGCTGCTCATTAGCGACACGGACTAGGTTATGAAGCTATAGTTGTGTATACCTTGCCCTCGGTGACCGTCCTTAGCGTTTCAATGACGGACATCTTGGTGTCCAAGCTCGGCGCATCATCCAAGAACCCCATAACCACCTGCACCATCTTTGTTGTTGCTTGCTTGAGCTGTCCATGCTTCTTCGACAACAGCAGAACTTGTTCATTCAACAAACTCCAATCTCCGGATTCCTTCGATATTGTGACTATTGCGACGAGGATCCTAGATGTAGATGCTAGATCAGATGCCTACGAGACTTTAGCAAATGACTAAAAGCGCTTGGATGGTAGTGGTTACATACTTGTCGGGTTTGCTTCTCTAGTAAGAGGAGCTTCTCGATAGCAGCTTGGACATCGCTCTGGTGCCATCGTTGTTAGCTCGGAGAACCGTTCAAAAGCTTTAGATACATACTTTAGCAAGTTGCTGAGCTTCTGGCAGTTGTTTATCAACCTCCTTCGTAAAGTCCTTGTCCGCTTTAAGCACCTGTCCACTTAACATCGCGGCGACGGCACGGGGGTGAGATCAGTAGAGTCTAGGATGTCTGTATCTACAAGCTTGGGTATGATAGGATTCTGTGAATCAGATGAGGATAAAGCTGGAGAATGGTGTAGATGAGGCTCTGGCGATCAACTGCCACTTGCATTTCGGAGATTCGCGCAGCTTGACCACCAACCATACGCTGGTGCGATCACGTGATATTATGACACGTGATATTATGATCTCGCACAGCTGTCATTTTGTCTAAGGCATTAACGTATTAGAATTTGCCACCTTAATTAAATATTACACCAGGCTTATAATTATTAAGTATACAAAAAATATAGTATTATATTCTTAGAGTATTTACTTGCTTTATGCACTTTGTTTAATGGTGTTGTGGATATATTTATAGGAGGGTAAAATTTTGCCGTTGGTGCCTCAGACGAAATAACAAATTTCACCCGTTCTGAAGCTCCCCCTAGATATATAGAATAATCAATCAACTTGGTACTACCCGTGCCTCCAGCACCCTAGACGGGGGGCTTACCTCAGCAGATTTGGCTTTCGGTAAGCGCCCCCGTCCTTGACGGGTGCTGGCCAGTCCAATAGACAGCCCACACCAATAAACAAAATTCAACTTGTCTAAATTTAACCGCACTATAGATACCCACTACTATATCTAGTTTATATTATAATATTAAAAATTAGATTTAGGATGCTCTTTATTTAATTAAGCTAGGCACTAAGCCTAATATTTTTAAACTTATTTATTAATTTACTATTCCGTGTAGATAATTCTACGCCTATTATTATAGTAGACTCTCTAAATTTAATTATTTAGGGTTTAACTATTGCCTTTTAGACTAGAAAGAAGTTACCCTTTATTAATACCTTAATTATCTTAATTATATAGAACTTCTAGCGTAAAGGGAGCTTCTATATACTACTATAGACTATATTTTTAATTAGAGCTATATACCTAATCTAAATAATCTAGATAATGCCCTACTAATAGTTAGTAATTACTAGATAGTATAATTCTTTAATAGATATCCTAATTATAAGGTTATATAATAGAAGGCTTTGAGTCTTAAATATAAATAGGTAGAAGGATGTAAAGCCTTAGAGGAGTAGTTTAGAAAATATAAAAATGTCTATAAGAAGTATAGGATTCTTAATAAGGATATCTAAAATATAGATAAGATAGGCTTCTATATTAAAGTAGGACATAATTAGCTTATTATTATAAAGTAGAGGAGATAGCTATATCTTAAGGTCCCTATAAATTAAGAGTCTATAACCACAATTAAATTAATATCTAATAGTAAGTGCTATATACCTACTTTCCTAATCCTTATAGAACTCCTATATAGCCTACTAGTATTAAAACCCAGCTTTAGATAATAATATAGTAATTATAGTCTTAGCCTTAGGCTATTTAAATAATAAGATTAGTCTTAAGTGGCTATATTATTTTAATAAATATATATAGAAGCTAGCTATAGGCGTAAAGCAGCTTTTTCTCCTTAATAGATATAGCTTATATTATATAATGCTATTTATCTAATACTATAATAATAATATTATTATCTTATTTAGATTCCCGCCTTATATAACATATATCCTATAGCCCCTAAACATTATAGTATTTTAGCTATATAAATATTACTACTCTAAGGCTATAAATATAGCTGTTTAAGATAGGTGCCTAAAATTTATAAAGCTTAAATTCCTTATAGTAATTAGAGATATACACAGACAGATATTTAAGGCTTTAATAATTTAATCTATATTTAAGAAGACTAGGCTTATTCCGTATAATCTATAAATTATATTAAAGAAGATTAAGCTAGAAACGCCGCCTATATCTCCTATAGAGGTACCTTAGCTTAAGATAACCCCTTTTATAATATAATTACTAAAGCAATAAGTTTAGTATCTCTATAAGAATATACTATAGGATAATCTAGAGTTTATATATACGCTTAATTGTTTTATATAAGGTTTACTTACATAAGGTACTAAGCTCCTTTAAACTATAAAGGACCTTAGCTAGTTATAACTTATAGAGCAAGCTCGCTAAATATAAAAGGTAGACTAGAACAGGCCCTTAAAATTAGGGGGAGTGCTTACTATATAAAATAGATATATAATAGTAGAGAAAGTTAAGGGAGATAAGTGGGTAAAGGCTAAAGCTATAATTTAACGTCTAGATAAACAATATTATAAGGCTATAAAACATGCCTTTTTTTATGCTATAAAAAAGGCGTATAATTAGAGACTTAAAGGAGTCTTAAAGCCGCTGTATATAATTAATAGATAAGGTTGTGGGTAGTGCCTATAGCGTAGGTAAATTTAGACAAGTCGAATTTTGTTTATTAGTGTAGGCTGTCTATTAGACTAGCTAGCACCCGTTAAGGACGGGGGCGCTTACTAAAAGCTAAATCTGCTAAGGTAAGCCCCCTGTTTAGGGTGCTGGAGGTATAGGTATAAAGGCGCCGATAAAAAGTAATCAGACACCAATACTTTAGCCGAAAAATACAACCCCACTAAGAAATCTTTAATTTTAGTATTAAACTCTAAATTGTCCTATAGTGCATTCTTATAGAGATACTAAGCTTATTGCTTCAGTAATTATATTGTAAAAGGGGTTGTCTTAAGCTAAAGTACCTCTATAGAAGATATAGGTGGCGTTTCTAGCTTAATCTTCTCTAATATAACTTATAGATTGTATGGAATAAGTGTAACAGTGCAAGTGTGGGAGAATTGAGTGAGCGACTTGATTTTAAATATAGCTCTAGAGTCTCTATATATATATAAGGAAGATGCAGGGAATAGAGATAGGTGGCAAGAATTACAAGGGTAAGCAGCTGAAATGGTGAGATATGCAGGGGTAAGCAGCTGAGGTAGT
>Ga0307507_10003291_pt1 | contig 31723 bp, 4 predicted proteins | sample 7_EM_MG_FD_207223 | JGI IMG/M metagenome (GOLD analysis project Ga0307507, IMG submission 207223) | Populus trichocarpa ectomycorrhiza microbial communities from riparian zone in the Pacific Northwest, United States - 7_EM | ecosystem: Host-associated > Plants > Roots > Unclassified | place... | reverse complement strand
ATTAGGACATAGCTACTAGTATATATTAAGCTGCCTAGAAAGGATTTATGTATATAGAACTATAGCGCCATAGCCCGAGGCTGCATGCGCAGTATTGTACGTAGTATAATACAATCGGATATAAAAAATAAAAAATAAAAAATAAAAAATAAATTTCCACTAGAGCCGTAATATTACCCCCCTTTAAAAAAGCCTGCCCTTAGGCTTTATATATCCGTATTACGTCCATAAGGTATTCTTATCTTTATACTTAATAGGCAGCTTATTATCTTCGCTATACTAGCACTTTATCTACTTATTAAGGTACTTTAGGGGTTTAAGCTTATTAAAGTATTAGTTATAAAACTCTTTAAGCTTATAGGGACTACCTATAAAGTTCCATATAGGGTACTAGGTGGGATTTAGGTTATATCCTTTCTAACTAATATAATACTTTAGCGTTCCCCTTATAAGTTTATAGGCTAGTATTTCTTTAATTTCCTATTTATTATTGCCATTAACTTAAATTGGCAGGGGCGGTTTATTCTTTTATCTAGGCAATAGGTTATTTATAGCTTTTTATAGCTTATCCAGTAAGAAATTAGGGTAGACCTTAATTAAATCTAGGAGCTTTACTTTATATAAGTTGCCTCTCTTTTTAAGAACCTTATATAGTCCTGCTATCCAATAGTCTAGCTTATAGCTAGGCTGTTCTATCTTTTAGTTCTTTATTATAACCTAGACCTTATTGCCTATAGTAAAGTTAGGCTTATACCTATACTTATTTACCTAGTATTCTATTAATTTTTAGGCCTTTTTTAGGTTTATATTGGCTACTTTCTAGGCTTCTTCTAAGCGTTTTATATAATACTATACTTCTTTATAAGATAGTTTTTCGCATATAATCTGTGGCCCTTCCAGTCTTTTCTAGTTAAAGCTTATATAGGGTAAATACTCCATTTCTAGCTAGATAGGTGCAAATCCTATAGAGTTATAGGGTAGGGTAGCCTAGGCGTGGTTTATTAGAGGTAGCAGTTCGACCTAATTATCCTAAAAGTAGTTAATAAAGGGTTAGAGTCTCTAGTCTAAATACTGGTTTATAATCTTAGTCTAGCCGTCTACTTAAGGATAGTATACTATAGAAAGCTTTAGCTTAATACCTAGAATCCAGGTAAACTTGTTTTAGAAAGCCAATATAAACTATAGCCTGTAATTAGATATAATAGTATCTAGTAGTTTGTAAATTTAGTAGACATAGTAGATATATAGTTAGGCCGCCTCTTTAGTATTAATATTCTTATAATAAGGGATTAAGAATAGGCGCTTGCCAAAGCGGTTAACTATAACTATAGCTATATTATATCCGTTACGGTCTATAAGTAGCTTATAAAAATCTATAAAGATATACTACTAGGGGCGTTTAGGTATTAGAAGTGGTTTTAACAGTTCTAGGGTCTTATTTTATAGAATAGTGGACCTATAGTAGTTATTATAGTTTTATATATAGCCATTAATATCTATAACCATTCTAGGCTAGTAGTAATGGTCGCTAATAATCTTGCAAGTCTTATTTTTTCCTAGGTGGGCCATAGAGACTTAAGTATATGCTTTAGCAATAATCTAAGTCTATAAGTTCTGTTCCTCTACCACTGCTAGCTATTCACGGTACTTAAGAAGTCTATTTTTAAGGGACCATAGGCTTATAGTGTCCTTTATCTTTTTACGGTACTCCTATAGAGAAGGGACTGTACAGTTTACCTATAGTAGTTTATTAATAAAGTTAAGTTCTATAGAGTTAATAGGATATATTTTAGCGTCTAAAGAGTCTATATTTAGCTCTACCTATATCTAGGGGTTAAGATACTCTAGTTATAATAATATCTAGGTCTGTAATAAGATCTTTACGGCTATTTAGTTATCTAGGTCTTGTTTACGCCTTATAAGGACGTCTATATAATTTATAGCGCCTAGCCGGTATATAATTAGGAAGTTAAACTATAATAGGATATCCGCCTAGCGTGCCTGCCAAGCTATAAAGGCCTTTATTATTATAAAATATTCTAAGGCCTTATAATTAAAAACTACCTAAATAGGCTTGGAAGTCCCTTTTAGCTATATACGCCAGTGCTAAAAGCTAGAGATAATAGCCAGCATTTCTTTGTTATAAATATAGTAGTTTAGCTTAGTATCTACTATAGTCTTTAAATAGTAAGCAATGGGGTGCTATTCTCCGTCTATCTACTTTTAGGAGTAAACGCTAGCTATAATACTATCTAAGGTATCGGTCTCTAGCATTAAGGGCCGTTCTAGGTTAAAGTGGGTAAGTAAGAGAGTAAAGACCAGTCGTTTCTTAAGCTTGTTAAAGGCCTACCTATATATGGTATTAAAGTAAAAGGGCCGGTTCTTATAGGTAAGTAGGCTTAGGGGCCAGGTAATCCTACTATGGTTCTTAATAAAGCGTTGGTAGAGGTTACAGAACCTTAAAAATAACTATACCCCTTTTATAGTCCTTAGGGGTACCCATTAATTAATTACGGCCGTCTTTTCTAGGTCTGTCTTAATTCTATCTATACTAATAATAAACCCTAGGTACTTTATATGCCTAACACTAAATTCTAATTTCTTAATATTAGCTTAGAGGCCGGCCTTGCAGAGCCGTTATAGGACTTTATAGATATAATCCTTATATTCTAACTTATTCTTAAAGTAGATTATAATATTATCTAGGTAGACCGTATAGAAGTTATTAAGGTAGTTAAAGAGTATATTGTTTATATATCGCTAGTATATAGCACGTCCATTAGTTGGTCCAAAAGGAAGTACTTTATATTTATATATTCTATAATAGGTCCAAAATATAGTAAGATCTTCCAATTTAGGGTTTATCCTAATCCGGTAAAAGGCCTAACAAATATTAAGCTTAGTAAAGATCTTAACTCTACTTATTTAGGTTAAAGTCTTATTAAGTAAGGGTAGTGAGTAGCAGTTTTTACAGGTTATATTATTAAGTTTATAGTAGTCTATACAGAAATAAAGTCCTCTATTTAGCTTTTTAGTAAAAAAAAATAGGTAAGTTAAAAGGGGCTTAACTAGGCTTAATAAAGCCCTTATTTAGGTTATTAATAAGGTACTACTTTATAGCCTATAACTCGGCAGTAGACTGCTAATAAAGGGGGTTATAGCTAAGTATATTTTCCTTATCTGGCTTAATCTTAATCTTATAGTTATACGGTTAGTAAGGCGGGAGTATATTAGACACTACCTTAGAGAATATATCCTTAAATTTCCAGTATTAATAGGATAGTTTCTATTCTACTAGCTCCTTATCTATAAGCTTGCTTTCCTATCCGCTAAGCTTGCTTTCCTTTTCCTTAATTATTTAATTAATTTTATATAAGCTAGTAGTAAAGGTAATGGTATTAGGTTAAACTAAGTTCTAGTAGAATCCTATAGCGCTAATATAGCAGATATTAACTAGGGGAAGGTCTATAAGTTTCTTTATAGACTTTTATTAGGCCGTATTTTGTAGTATAGGGTTTATAATCTTCCTTAGCTCGCGTTCTATTTTATATAAGTTGTCCTTCCAGTCTATATATTTAGTATAGCATCTAATACTCCTTACTATTCTTTGTGGCTATATAGGACCTAAATACCCTATGGGGAGCTCCGCTAGCTTTTTACTAACATTCTTAGTCTTTAGTATGGGTGGCATAATATAAGTAGTCTAGGGGCGGCGTAGTATACAGATCCGTTATAGGTTAAGCTATATATCCTTTTTAAAAGCCTGGTTCTTACATATAGTATTAGCCTAGTAAATAGTGTTTATCTATAGCTAAATAAGGTTCTCTATTATAATACTAATTTCTTTTATAAAGGAAGGTATTAGGAGTATAGTTTTGGGCTAAATAAGCTGTCTATTCCGTATATTAAGCTATAAGCCTAAATAGGCTAGCCACTTTCTTTCTAATATTATATTACAGCTTCTAAGGTCTATAATAAGGAAGGGGATGTTATACTACCTTCGTCCGTTAACATAGAGATAGATCTATAAAATAGTTATAATAGGTAGTTCTACCTATCCGTTATACTTGTAAATAGAAATTAGCTTAAGCAAATCTTCTAGAGGCGTATTTAAAAAGTCAGCCAGTTTTATAGCGCACTTTATATTAATTAAGGTAAAGGTATTTACTCCTAAGTTAGCTAAGGCAGAGGTTAAAACTTAATATCTATTACAGAATAAAGTATAAGGGATAGTGCAGCTTCTTCTACTAACTAGCTAACCTAGATTAATATATAACATATTAATCCCTTTTAACCCTAAAGAGGAGTCTTCCTCTAGGGTTCCTCTTTTTCTAGCTCTATACTATCCTCCTAAATTAATAGGACCTTATTTATCTTTGCCGCTATTAGGCAGTCCGTTATAAAGTAATCTTTTTAGCTATATAAAAAGTAAGCTCCTTAATTACTAAGGGCCTATCTATGGGGATCGCTATATATAGGCTAAGTATGCGCTAGACCCGCGGTAGGGCTGGCTATATAGCTAGCTACTAAATTAACGGCGGGCTATATAGCTAATGCTATAGGAGTTGCCGATCGTGCTAGGGCACTATAGGCCGTTCTTATAGCGTTTATAGTCTGGCTTAAAGAGTTTCTAGCTTTATACTACTTAACTTATGCCTTAATTTAATAGAGGTCTTAATTAATAGCCAGGCAGTAGTCTGTAAATACCTTTAGCGTCTATATAGTAGTAAAAACTAGCAGTATAGCGCGCTATAGGTTTAGGGTAAGCTTATTAAAGAGGTCTAGCATTAGGTCTTTATAGGGAATTTAGGCTTAGCTAGCTAGGTATAAAAAGCGGGTTTAAAAGGCTGAAAAGGTCTCTATTGTTTTTATATTAAGGGCTTTATAATTAGGGCAGGCGTTTTATATCTTAAAGGGGTCCTTATTATTACGAACGCTTTAAGTACAATATTATAACTACTTAAAGAGGAGTTAAAGGAAGCTAATTAGTTAATAAGGGTATGGTCTAGAATAGAACTAATGAAGCTATATAACGAGGGTTGGTAACAAGGTCACGTAATATAATCTATATAATCTGTATGATCTATATAGTCTGCAATAGAGTAAATAGAGCATACAGAGTAGATAGAGCAACGACTTTCTTAGGAGTATGGATATGTATTTAAAGGACCACAGTCCCTACCTAGATAGTTCCTTTCCTTATAGTAAATCTTAAAATATAATTGGAGTTAATCTATTAGGCAACCACTGCACTAGTTATTAGTTATATTGTTAACTTCTTATTTACCTATATACCTAGCCTATTAGCAAATCTACCATAGTATTCCCCACAAGGCTTTATTACATATTTACTACCTAGTTATAGTATTAATAAAGTCGAATAATATGCTACCAAAAGCACCAGTCACGACGCTATCTATGGTAGCTACGACTTTAAGGTTAGGAGGAGATACCAGTATAAGAGATACTAATTCGCAGCTTATTACGGTAGGTTAGTTATAGGAAATAGTTAATTAATTAACAAATAATAATTAAATACTTAAAGACCGAATTAATGGCATTAGAGTAGCTAAGGTTAAGTTACTATTAATTAAACGGTTCTTAGGGGAGAAGTTAAAACTTAAAGAATTTCTTACGTAAATGCACTTTAAGGTTATATAAGAAGGGGCTAAGTTAGTAACGCCTATAGACCAAGTAGTATATGCAGGATTGTTCTTAACGGGAAAAGTACTTAAATAGTTTAAATTTCACTTTACCAAGATCTAAACAAACGGAATAATAACTACTAATTAAGAAGTATAGTATATATTCGCTAACTAGAACGGGTTCTTAGAAAGGTTAATATAGATATTTAGAAACCTAGAGGTAATAACTACGGTAAAAAAAAAGCTCTAGAGTTTAGTATAATATACTCTAGTAATTAGGTACACAATATAGTTTTAAATACTTATAACTTAGGTTAAATAGAACAATAAGGCGCTTATAGTATAGTATAAACAGGGACTTAAGGCTAAAGTCTAAGACATAATTATCCTAATAGAAGATGCAGAAACTCTAAAAGAGTTAACTAATTAGTTAATAAACATTAATAATAGGATATATTAAAGGGAATAAGCTAAGAAAGGGTAAAATAGAGTTCTATAGTTGTATAAGGCGCAGAACACGTATTAATAGACATAAAGTTAAAAACTATAGAATAGTGGACTAGAGCTAATAGACCTAAGCGGTATTAAAGAATCTAAAAAGTGGAATAAGAAGCTATAGAAACCTAGAGGTTAAGGATTAAGTAATTATAAAACTAAGAAGTAAAGGCTAAACTAGGGATCTTAGTAGCAAAAGACGTTTAGGCGGACTTTATAGTAAAAATAATAGTTTAAATTAGGAGCTTATATAAATTATAAAAAATAGGGTTATTTTATTAAAGACTATAGACGTAGTTAGAGTAACTATATAGTAAGAGGCACTAGGTTGTTAGAGTAAAATAATATAAATATAAATGTATTACGTAGGACTAAGGAGTGTTTGATTAAGCACTTTATATTTTGTTATAATAACATATACTAAATTTATAAGGAAGCTAAGTATAGCGCAAGCTATTAGTTATAGGAGCTAGAGTTATAAGAACTTAAAGGAACTAAAGAGTTAAATAAAGAACAAAATCGACTCTACGAGCTAGATTAAGATATTATAGCAATATACGGATAAAGATTAGTAGAAATAATAATAGAGTTAAAGTACTTATTAATTAATAGTAATAAGGAAGAAAAAGGAACTAACTGGGGGTACCTAAGCTTTAGTAACGCGATAAAAGTAGAGACTAAGACCGCTATAGAGCAAGGCTTAGCAACGGATATTATAACACTGTTAGATACGGCATCTATTACTTCGTAATACAGAAGGAGCAACATCTAAAGATAATTAGGTAAGTAGATAACTGCTAGTACTAGTTTACCACTTAATAAAGGTAAAATGCTATAGGCTTAAGATTTTTAAAACAAGATAAGATATATCTAACAACCTATAACGGACGAGAACTAATAGGAAAAGGTAGTAGCTTAATTTAAAGATAAATAAATAAGCACGGGACAAAGATTTCTAAAAAGTTAAGATTTTAAAGAACGAATAAGGTCTACAGTAATCTTAGGTAAACGCAGTGTTTAGCCTAAAGGTTAAAAAGTCAATATAATGGTTAAAAGGTTTAATAATATCAAAAACTTATTAGCAAGATATAATAGGGCGGAAACTATAGAGGAGTTTAGGTAATAAATCCTTACATAGCAAGAACAAAAGCTAGGTTAGAGATTAGCTATATTAGAAAGTATAAGGGACAGAGTACCTATATAGAAAGTTACTAATAGGCCAAAGACAGGCATATAAAGAGCTAAGTAGCTAGATAATCTAGAACAAGAAGAGGATTTAGGGATTCTAACTAGCTTTATAGAATAATATACTAAAGGTTACAACAAAGCAGTAATAAAGAGATACTTTCTTATAAATAGGTTATATACACTTATAGAGCTATACTGTAAGTGGTATAAGCAACGAGGAAATAATAAGTAGAAAGATTTCTACATATAGTTAGACAAGAAGGCTATATTAGATTAGGCAATGTTAGAAAGATAGATAAGTTATATTAAAGGGGCGTTAGTTATAATGTTAAAAAACCTAAAAGAATAGGCTGTAGATTGGAGAGAGATAATACAGATATTAGTACCAGTAGGTAAAATAGTAGTATTTAGAATAATATAGAAGAGGTTTAAACTTAAGGATAAAGACAAGCTATAAGTTAACCCTAGACATTCTATACATTATACATTAGTACAGATTGTATATATAGATAATATATATATAATATGCACAGAGCACTAAAGGATAAACATTATAAGTATCTAATAAGAATATATTAAATAATAGAGGAAAAGCGATTTAGGAATGCTAAGTATATATATAGATAGCACCTAGTAGAAGTTTAGGAGCTAGGGGACCTAATACTTTAACTAAGAAGGTTCCTTACGGAAGAATACCTAGATAGACGATAGTGGTAGGAGTGCCTAGAGAATACTTATCTATAGTATATTAAGGAAAAGAAACGAACTAAGTATTGGCCTAAGAAGGACTAAGTATAGTTAAGAACTAGTAGCTAATAGTTAGGAAAAGCAGAGGCCTATAGGACTAGAGGGAGCCAGTAATAGAGCCTTAGACCCTTAAAGAAATTATAGATTAATACCTAAATTTATAAGTTAATTAGTAAGATTAAAAGTTTAAAGTGTTAGTGGATAGTGGAGTAATAAGAAACTATATATTACTAGTAATAGTTAAGAGAATTGGATTGCCTTATAGGCACAAGAGGGACTTGTACCTATTAATAACAAATTTAAAAGATCTAATGGCCTATAGAGGAGGTATTATTAATCTTAAAATAGAACCTATTTAGTTAACTATTAAAGGGAGATAAGTTAAAATGTCTTTTAATATCCTACTATTAGGAAAGAATAAGGCAATACTAGGAATGCCTTAGTTACAAGAATACAATTTAAAGATTAAGTTAATATTAGAGATACTTAAAAGCACAAAATACAATAAACTACTAAGATAGTATAGTACTAAGTTAGAGTAATATATAAAGAGACTAAGCGAAGCTTAAGTTATGTGCCTAAGAAATACTATAAGTACAGCAAAAGATTATAGAGCCTAGAAAGTAAAAAGCTATTAAAATATATAGTATAGGACTATAAAATAGAATTAAAACCAAGAATAAATCTAAAGTTCTTTCTAATTTATAAACTTACTAAAATAGAGTTAGTAGCGCTTAAGGAGTTTATCTATAAAAACCTGCAGAAGGGGTATATTAAACTATTGCAGTTATTAGTAGGGTATCTAATACTATTTATACTAAAGAAAAATGGAAAACTTAGAATATATATTAACTATAGACAGTTAAATAGTATTATAAGAAAGAATAGGTATTCTTTACCCTTAATTAGCAAAATCTAAAATAGGATAGGTAATGCGTAAATCTTTATAAATATGGATCTAAGATAGGCGTACTATTAGATTAGGATTAAGGAAGGCGATAAATAAAAGGCAGTCTTTAGGTTAAAGGAAGGACTATATAAGCTATTAGTTATGCAATTTAGACTTATAAACGCACTAGCAACGTTCTAAAAGGGAATTAATAGTGTATTAGAAGAACACCTTAATAAGTTTATTATAGTATACCTTAACAATATTATTATCTACTTAATAAGTAAGGAAGAATACGGGGAACATGTTAAATAGGTCTTAAAAAGACTATAAGAAGAAAAAATACTAGTAGTAATTAAAAAATGCGAGTCCTTTACTAAGAAGACCGGTTTTATTAAATTTATTATTAAACTAGGCAAGATTAGTATGGACCTAAAGAAAGTTAAAGCTATAGTAAGTTGGCAGGAACTAGAGAACGTTATATAGTTAAAATTATTTTTAGGGGTTTGCAACTACTATAGGAGGTTTATTATATAGTAGTTAAAGAATATAAAACCGTTTATAAGACTTATAATGAAGAAGAAACTATAGATGTAGGGTAGTAAGCAGAAAAAGCTATTCTAGGAGCTTAAGGAGTTATTTACCTAGGATCTAATCCTTAAAATCTATTAACTATAGTTAGATACGGTTGTAGAAACAGACGTATTAGACTTTATACTAGGAGTATATTTACTATAAAATTATTAGGATGCATAGCATCTAATAGAATACTATAGTTAAAAGATAACACTACTAAAACTAAACTATAATATCTATAATAAAGAGTTATTAGGTATAGTCACAGCACTTAGGGAATAGAGAGCATTGTTATAAGGTATAGAAAAACTATTTATAGTTAAGACGGACTATAAGAACCTAATAAGGTTCCTAATAATAAAATAACTTAATTATAGACAGGTTAAATAGATAAAGATACTTATAGAATATTACTTTAAAATTTAGTATACTAAGGGGACCGAAAATACAAGAGTAGATACACTTAATAAAAAGGCAAAGTTATAAAATAAAGAAAGGCCATTAGGGGCAATGTTACATAAAGACGAAGACAGATTAATTAGGTATAATTACCCTAAAATTATAGTAATAAGAGAAGAAAGGACGTATAAAATACTAGAGAGTATATAGTTATAAAGGATCCAATAAGTATAAAATAAGGATCTAGACTTAGAGTAGTATAAGCACTAAGAAGCTATATATGTACTAAAGGGAGTCGCAAAGGAGTTTATAGAAGACCTTTATAAAGGAATAACTTAGGGATATAATAGGGCTATGGGCTTAGTGTTAAGGCTTTAAGAGAAGTATATTATTTAAGGAATTTAGAGACTAGCAAGATAAGTTATAAGGGAATATCTAGATTATTAGAGAAATAAACTAATAAGGCATAAGCTATATAGAGGGCTATAACCTATTAAAGTACTAGAGAGACTATAGGAAGTTATATTATAGGACTTTATTATAAAGTTACTAAAGTTAAAGAACCCTATTACTAGGTAAGATTATAATATAATCTTAGTAATAGTAGACAAGTTAACTAAGTAGAGCTACTTTATAGTATATATGGAAGAAATATTAGCAGAAGATATAGCTAAGATCTATATTAAAGAAGTATTTATATAACATAGAGCACTAATAAAGGTTATATTAGATAGAGATCTAAGATTTATAGCAGTATTCTAGAAAGTATTCTTAGCAGAATAAGGGGTTTTTGTAGTAACGTTAATAGTATATTACCTATAGATAGACGGTTAAACAGAGAGACTAAACTAAACGCTAAAATAGTATTTAAGGTATTATATTAATTATGCACAGAATAATTAGGTATTAATAATAATAATAATAATTCATTGCTTAACGTCCGATTTGGATCCCTATTGGGCCCACGCGGACTACTCCTTATATATATGTGGGGAGAAAACTCTATATAAGAAAACCCCGTAATCTATCTCCCCGTCTTCTAGGACTCGCCTATATAGCGCCTACAAGGCGCCTACGAGTTACCTGTGGTGCTCTACTGCCTTACTTTTTGACCTCCTTAGGAACCACTGCTGCCGTAACAAGCCTACGGACGCGCTAGTATCGCGAACTTAACTCTACTACTGTAGAGTCATTAGTGGGCGCCTGGTGCTCGCCCCTTTGCCTTTTATTACCACTTCCTTTGAATAATTAGGTATTATTATTACTAGTTATATAGTTTATATATAATATAACACTATAGGAAGAAATAGGCATATTACCTTTTAAGGCGAATTACGGATACAAGCTAAGAATATTATTATTGCTATAATAAGTAAATAAAACGAGTAGTATAGCTAAAGAAAGAATAGAGAACCTTATAAATCTTTATAGTTATTTTAAGGAAATAGCTAAACTAGTATAAGAAAGAATAAAAAGGTACTATAATGCTAAGAGATTTAAGAGACTAGATCTTAAGGAGGGGGATAAAATATGTGTAAGGCTCTTACCTAGGTGTACGGTAGGGAGTAGGTAAGCCGAGCATGAGTTACAAGGAGAGTCGATGGAAGAGGACGATATGGTAAAGAGTAGGTATGGCAATACCCTGAGTACAGAGACGAACCGATGAGGAGGGAAGGGCTGTAAGCCCAAGGGAGCTTATAAGGAGGTGCCAAGGGCTAGCCGAAGGCTAGCCTTGGCAGCCGCCAAAAGATCCCTTACAATATGGCTGCTATATAGAAATTTTAAGAGTTAATAACTAAGTAAGAAATTAGATTATATTAGACTAGGACCGTTTATAGTTAAAGCAAAAGTCTTAGAAGTTATATATAGACTTAGCTTGCTAAAGAAAATGAGGATCTACCCTATATAGTATATCGCAATGCTAAAACCAGTATACGGGAATATTAAACTACTAGTTTATAAAGGAGATATATATAGAGGTTAAGAAGAAGATAAATAGGAAGTTTTAAAGATTATTAGTTATAAGGACATTAATAATAAAATATAGTATAAGGTTAAGTGGATAGGCTATAAAGAGACTACCTAGGAGCCACTGGATAACTTAAAAAACGCTATAAAAAGGTATAGGAGTATTGGAAGAAAACGGGTTAGGCAGTATTAATAAAGAAGAATTACTAAAGAATAAGCTACCTAAGGGGGACTTAAGAGGAGCACTTGCTAAGGTATTTAGAGTTATTTCCCTCTCTATTAGAAGAGAATCCGTTTTTTTATCGCCAAGTTCCTAAAAGCCTTATTCTATAAGTTTCCATCCCTTAAAGTAAACCTTCTTACGTACCTTCTTAAGACGGATTAATTAAGTAGAAGCAGTAAGACAAGAGTTAAAAGCCCGTTATTAAGTAGCGGCAGCCTCTTACTTAGTGTTATAAGAATGGCGAAGTTTAGCTAGCGCTACTAATAGCTTATTATTAAGCTTTATAGCAGTAGATTAAACCTAGGACCCTAGTAGCAATTAATAAGGGTACTTAAAGACTGTTAAGAATAATAGAACGCGTATACTTAGCGTTAGAAACTAAGCGAACGTTATAGGACGACTAAATATTCGCTTTAGTATACTCTGAATATAAAGAGGGTTGCTAAGATAAAGGACTTACTAACGCAATATAAACCAACCCCTCTTTTACATAACGAGAACATAAAGACGGCATTATTTTACTAGGAGATAATATTGCAGTAATAGTACGAGACTAACGAGCTGTAGAAGAAGAAGAAGAAGAAGATTTAGGTATAATAAGCAATAATATTAACTAAATTAATTAAACGGATATTATACCTTTAGTGAACAACTTAGAGATATTAAAAATCTTTAAAAATAAAGATAAAGAGGAGGGAGATAGTGTTATAGACACTTTAAGTATAATATTATAACTATTTAGAGAGGAGTTAGAGGAAGCTAATTAGTTAATAAGGGCATAGTCTAGAATGGAATTAGTAGAGCTATATAATAAAGGTTAGTAATAAGGTTACGTAATATAATCTATATAATCTATATAATTTATATAGTCTATAATAGAGTAGATAAAGCATATAGAGTAGATAGAGTAATAACTTTCTTAGGAGTATAGATGTGTATTTAAAGGACTATAGTCCCTACCTAGATAGTTCATTTCCTTATAGTAAATCTTAGAATATAATTAGAGTTAATTTATTAGGTAACCACTTCACTAGTTATTAGTTATATTATTAACTTCTTATTTACCTATATACCTAGCCTATTAGCAAGTCTACCGTAGTATTCCCTATAAGGCTTTATTATACTTATATATAGAAGACAAATAGTTAATTATCTCTTTTCTAAAGAGGAAGGGGTCTACTAAGTCCTAGGCGTATCGTGGACGTAGATACGTCTATATATCCCTACTAGTACGGCCAAAGACATAGGCCATTTTAGTTTAAGTAGTAGGGAGGTAGTCTATATTAACTTTAAGCTTATCTTATAGTTAAAGCTTCCAATTATTAAATATAGGGTTAGTTCCGTCTATAAGTAATAGGGGGTTTATAACCTTTACAGACCGCGATAATGCTAATACTATATATTAGGCTAGGGCCTTAAGGACTATAGTAAGTCTCTAGGTGTCTAATAACTCCTTACTAGGTACTAGGGTGTCTCTAGTTTTAAGCAGCTCTTAAAGCCGTTTAATTTTGGTATTAGCTACTATAAGTTCTCCCTAAGGAGTCAAGACGGCGACTATTTTACTATTAGAGGTATTTATAGGTCCTACAACGGCTTTACTAGCTACTATATTTCTTAGCATAGTTGTTACGGAGTAGGCATGAGCTGGAATATAATGTACTAAACAGGTAGTAATTGAAGAAGGCTACGTACGCGTAACTATGCGTGTTTGATATAAAGACATCTAGATAAAGAAGAAGAGTCTTCCGTGTGCTAAGTACGAAGTATAAATAGGGGTTATAGGGGTACGTGCGCAGGTGTCTCGGGACGAACGTAAGCACGGGTCAAGAACGTCAAAACGCGCAGGGACGTGAGAACAGGTGAGTCCCATGACAGTACCCCCCTCCTTACTTCCGAGCTCCTGCGAGGCGTATTATATATACAGAAAAAAAAAACCCCTAAGGGGAAAAAAACTTCGTTAGCCTTCTCCGCCCTTCTACGTCCTCCGCTACGCAGGCTCCGCCAGTTCGGTCCTCCTTGCTTAATTGTTAGGCCACTAACTTGTCGGGCCCGAAGCATAGCCTAGCCTTTATCGCCAGCTACGCTACAGTCCTTGCCGCTTGGAGATGCTTTGCTGAAGCTTGTACGGTCTCCCTCTCGCTTCTAGCAGCTCTACGGCTTCCTTCTCATGTCCATATATGGTCCCTCCTCACCAGGCCTCGTCCCTGAGGCCGGTAGGCCCCCCCCTCCCCCCCTTGTTGCGGGTTGGGTCGTATGTCATATAAGGGTAGGTAGGTCGTGTATCGTATGTAGGGGTGGGTAGGTAGGTAAACAGATTTCAGTCATAGGTACAGTCAGTGTGGTATAGTGCAGTATTTTCTTAGCAGGTTCTTGTTGGTGCGGTGCAGTATTTATATTATAGGCAGGTCCTTGTCGGTGGCAGTACGGTGCTAGCGTAGGTTCCGTAGGCATATCGGCACGGGATCTTATTAGTTCAGGTAGCAGTACGATGCAAGCAATAGGGTCGGTCCAGAGAGCCATACTCTATCTGGCAGGGTACCTAGGGAGCGAGGCTCTACCTAGTTGTGTTTGGGTCGTAGGCTTATTGGCGCGATAGGTTATCAGGGTTCGTAGGCATATCGGCACAAGGCTTATCGGTTCGGTAGTAGTACGGTGCCAGCAATAAGGTCGGTTCGTATACATATCGGCGCAAGGTCTTATCAACAGGTTCGGGTAGCAGTACGGTACTAGCGCAGGGTCGTGCGGCTTAGGATAATCTAGGTATCGGATGCGGATGGCTTCGGCGGCAGCAGTACAATGCCAGCGACAGGTTCGGGCGGCTTAGGACCATTCAGTATCAGATGCAGAAATCTTCGGCTATAGGTTCGGGCGGTAGCAGTACAGTACTAACAACAGGGTCGGTTCGCAGGCGTATCAGCGCGAGGCTTGTCGGTTCGGGTGGCAGTACGGTGCCAGCGCAGGTTCAAGGTCCGTATGCAAATTGGCGCGGAATCTTATTAACTAGTTCAGAACCCTAGCGTCCTAGTCTACCTACAGCCAGCAGCTTCTGTTCCTACCCCGCAGGCGTAGAAAGGCATGCTCCGCAACCAGTAGCCTATAGGCCCGCTAGGTGTGAAAAGGGATCCAGATGTAGTATTATGGAGTAGGCACGAGCTAGAATATAATATACTAAACGGGGTAGTAATTAAAGAAGGCTACGTACGCGTAACTATGCGTGTTTGATACAAAGACATCTGGATAAAGAAGAAGAGTCTTCCGTGTGCCAGGTACGAAGTATAAATAGGGGTTGTAGGGGTACGTGCGCAGGTGTCTTGGGACGAACGTGAGCACGGGTCAAGAACGTTAAAACGCGCAGGGACGTGAGAACGGGTGAGTCCCGTGACAATAGTAGTAGAGGTATTAGGTAATTTTTGGTATTTATTTATTTTTTAGGGGTTTTGGTCTATGCATGTCCTATTCTTAAGGTTTATATTCTATTTATATTCTTTTGGTTCCGTCCTATCCTTAAGGTCCTATTCTATTCTAGTAATATCCTTTAGGTCTATTCCTATATCCTTATCCTATCCTTAGTCCATAAATATATTTGAATTCCTTCTTAGGAAGAAAGGGAAAATAAGCTTTAGATAATATTAGCGACTTAGTTAATTAAGGCATAAGTATAGTAAAAATGGCGCATGCAAACCTATTGTTACGAGACGGGGGCAATGGCTACAGAACGTATGTATTCAGGGAGTCTACAAGACGTTACGCGATCGATCGTAAGGGTCGAGGGCGTAAGGAGGTGATATACCTACGCGTAGCTGACGTAAGCTGTGCGCGAGGTGTACGCAAAAGCACGGGGCTCTCCTATAGAGGCCCCTACGGTGGGTTCCGTAATACTACCCCCCCTCTTATAGAGGTGGAGCTCTAGCGACGCTGTGGTTGCTATATATATATAGAAGGGATATTTAAGGTATAGAGAAGGAAAAGTAAGGGGGTATTGCTGAGGGCTTAAAACAATATTATGTAATAAGGCTTAGCACCTAAAAATCTAACTAATTAGATAACTTTAACCGCCGGTTAAAGTTCCTAGACATCTTATTAATATTCCAGTCACGTAATTGTATTTTGCCATTACGTGATAGCAATCTGCGGTAATTTAATAGTAATTTGCCCTTATGTGGTAATATATAACGGTTTAACTCTATAAGGGCTCCCAGAGAGGATTAGGTATAAAATCTCTACTTAGGCCCGGTTTCTGTAGGTTTATATAATAAAAATTGCTAATTAGGTCCTTTGTATTTTTAAAGTCTTTCTATAGTTGCTATTCTGGCTAATCTATATTAAATCCTATATAGATAGCTCTGTAGTAGAGCCGCCGTCCTCTACCTTTGCCAAAGTATTTAGAGTTAATAATTTGTTTAACGGTCCATTCCTTATAGTTCTTGTCTTTGTTCTTGTCTTAGATTAGTACTAGTAGGGGTTTAGGCTATATCTATCCCAGTAGGGGGTTAGGCTAATAAAGGTATAGTAGCTATAGGTAAAATATGGGCTATATCTCGCAGGTGGCTAGGGTAGGTAAGAGCTCTAGCTTATATGCGGCTCCCCTATTAATAACTTGTTTAATTAGGTAGGGGCCAAGGTTCTTATAATTAAGTAACTTTATAGGCCTCTATATAGAGATATTATGTATATCTAGCTATACCTAGTCACTAACACGTATCTCTAGTGGTGGCGTTCTATAACAGTTAGTAAAATAGGCCTGCTTTACTTAAGCCTAGGCCATTTCTCCCTTATAGTAATTAAGTAGATTTTTTATACAGTCTATATACTGGTTGGCAAGTAGCATCTTAAGGCGTTTTCTATATAGTAATTTCTTTTTAATAGGTTCTGGTAGCTCTATACTGGATTAGGGGTAATAACCCTTATTTACAAAGAACGGTGTAAGTCCTATAGTAGTTAAGACGTAGTTATTTACTACAAATTTACCTAGTAGAAGGTAATCTACCCAGTTATCTTAACTATAGGTAACTACCTATTATAGGTACGCTTTTATACTAGCATTAGCGTTTTCCGGTTGTTTAGCTGTTTTATAGTAGAAGGATATAGATATCTTAATAGAGATACTAAGGCATTAACAGATTTGTCTCCATATATTAGAGTTAAACTATATACCTTAGTTGGACGTAATTAAGTTAGGTAACCTATATAATTAGTAGATTTTATAAAGAAAGACGTTAGTAATATTACTAATGGCTATACCTTTAGTTAGGACGTAGTAGCGCTCTTTTATAAGTCGGTATATTATTATAAGGATATTTTTATAGGTATAGCCGTGTTATTTATAGGGTGGTAAGTTAACAACAAAATCTATAGTAATATCTGCCTATTATTATATAGATGCTAGTAAAGGGTATAGTAGTCCTTAGTACTTTATATTAAAGGCCTTAACGCGCTTATAACCATAGTAGGTGTCTATAAAGTATTTAACTAAGTCTATTATTTTAGGCTAGAAGTAGTATTGGCTAAAAAGCCTATAGGTTCCTCCTCTACCTAGGTAGCCACTTAATTAGAGGTTATAGGCCATTTAGATTAGTTGCCATTATAGATTTTCTAAGTTAGGAATAAATAGGCGGCCTCTATAATAGAGCCTACTCTCTTTTACTTCTAAGGCTACTATATTAATCTAGCCTAAGCTTTAAAGGTTAGTAGGCATTATATAGGTGCCGGTAGTCTTTGCGGTAATAAGTTAGTATAGTGATAGGTTAATAGAGGTGTTATATGCCATAGTAATAAGCTTATTAATTTTGGGAGGTAACTCTAGTTCTATTATATAAAGCTAAGGTATAGTTGGCTCTATTATAGGTAGTATGCTTAGGGCCAAATTTCGTGCTTTTAGGATTATTTATTATTGGAACTAGTTATAGGGGTTATCTTTAGACTAAGTAAGATCTTACAAGCGGCGTGTTAGGCTATTAGGCTTAGTACCTTATACTCCTAGCCTATATGCAATTTTAAAGTTAAAACTAGAGAGGAACTCGTTCTAGTGTGCTTGGTATTAGTTTAGCTATTTTATAGTTATAAAGTATTTAAGGTTGCAATAGTCTATAAGGACTTTAATTAGCTGGTTAGGTTCTATTAAGGAGAGTTCTGGTTAAAATTCCTTAAACACTTATATAATAGTAAGGAGTTCTTTATTATAGATCTTATAGTTATATTCTTATAGTATAAGCTTAGATAAGTAGAATGCGATTAGGTAGAGAAGGCTGTTATTACCTATCTTATACGTCCTTAATATAATTAGGGGTTTGCTATTTGGTAATTATGCGTACCTTCTTGGGGTCTATACGGACACCCTTAGTAGTAATAATTAGTCCAAGGTATTTTACTTCTATAACTAAGAATTTACACTTCTTTAAGTTAATATAAAGTCCTATATCCCTAAGGCGCTATAGGACTTTTTAAATGTACTTAATATGCTTAGAAGGGTCATCGCTATAAATAAGTATATTATCTAGGTACGCAGAGTAAAAGTCATTAAGGTAGTCCTATAAGGCATTATTAATATAGCTTTAGAAGCTGCCTAGGCTGTTATATATACTAAAGGGTATAATAGTATATTTAAACTGGCCAAAGCGTAATACAAATACGGTTTTCTATTTATTACCTTCCTGTATTTAGAGGTGGTTAAAGGCGGCAATAATGTTAAGCTTAGTATAGATTTTGGCTTAGCTAAGCCGCTTAAAAGCCTTATATATAAGTGATATAGGGTATTAGTTCTTAATTATAATAGCGTTAAGTCCTCTATAGTTAATATAGAATTAAATGCCTTCTTCTGGCTTCTTAGTAAGGAGGATAGGGGCGGCTGCTAGGGATATGCTAGGATAAATAAACCCTTTGTTAAGGTGCTCGTCGATATACTTTTTAATAACTAGAAGTTTGTCTTTTAATATTAGGTAGGATCTCTTATAGGGTAGCATTTTTCCTTATTTAGTATTAATGGCATAGTTATTAGGTTAATATAGAGGGAGTATATCTACGCTCTTTTGTAAGCACACGTTAATAAAGTTATAGTACCTCTTAGGAAGGAGCTTGCGGAGTTGCTTTATAAACTTCTTAAAGTCTAAAGGTAAAAGTCTATAAAGTTCTATAGGGGCATTGTTTCCTAGGAGGTTAATTATATTTATCCTATTACTATAAAGAACGTAGTTCTGTTCTTTATTAAGCTTATATAGTTATAATTAGGAGGCTATAGTAATGGTCTAGCCTTTCCTATATGCTATATAGTAAAAGACCGCGGCACTTATATAGTGGTAATTAGTTATAGGTAGGGTAATAATGGGTTCCTTAGGTTAATATCCTAGGGAGTAGGTAGAGGCGGCTAGGCTATACCCTAGACAAGTCTCTCTGTAGTATTTAGAGTTAAAGGTTACTTCTCTCTTTTTCTAGTTAATAGTGGGGTTCTATTATTTAAGCTAGTTCATTCTAAAGATAATAAGGTAGTTAGTAAGTAGTGTAATATAGGCTTAGAGCTCTTCCTGATACCTATTTATATCTAGGTAAAGTTATGCTATATAGGTAATCTTCTATACAGTATAACTACTATTAGCGAGTTGTAGGGCGCGGGCTTTGGTAAGGGGTAAGGTAGGTAGGTTATAAGTGCGCATAAATTAGGTGTTTATAAATTTATTAGTAGCTTCGCAATTAATTATAGAATAGCTTTTATATTATTTTTTGGTAGTAATTCCTATTATAGGTAAAACTATCTATTCCATCTATTTATCTTTACTAAGTTATCTATTAAGCAGGCTAATATATAGATCCCCTTATTATTAAGGCGTCCCAGCCTATAACTTAGGGCTAGGACTTAGCGTTTTCCGTTTCCGTATCTAACTCTATTGCTATTACTACGTCTTTATCTTGTACAGTAGTGGTATATAGCAATATATTTAGTGTTTAAGGTACTAGGTTAGGTATTAGGTAGCTGCTGTTAAACCTAGCCATTGGGTAGTTTAGGCTATAGCTATAACAGCCTTCTTAACGGCATTTATAGCAACGCTTTAGCTTCTAGAGTAGCTTGCATTCTTTGTCTAGTAGCTTCTATAGGAAGGTTAGTATGGAGAGGTTGATATTAGGACTAGTAGTGTTACTTAGGGTAGTAGGCGTTAGTAGTTTAGTAGGTCTAAAGGGCTTCTATAGGGAGGTCTTTAGGTAGAGGTTTATAGTAGCAATCTAGTTTAGCCGTTGTTTAATCTTCTATAGGGCTGCTACTATATTATAAATATTATTATAGTTATAACTAGTGGCTGCGTGACTAAGGTAATAAGTAACTTTTTTAAAAAGATCTTCTTGGTCTTTAGTATTATCTTAGGTAAGGACTCTAGTGTATTTCTAGAATTTAATATAGAACTTATTAAATAATTTAGTGGGACTTATCTTTAGGGTATATAGTTTGGCTTAACTGGTAGCCACTAGGTTATAGTTGTGGTATATTTAGTTAAGGTCCTTAAGAGCTTTTTAGTAAGACTGCCACTTTTAGGGACTACTAGTCTCCTATTAAGTGAAGAGCCTATTAAACAGAATGCCCTTTATTCGCCTAATAATATAGCTAATCTTAGCATCTTCTGTAGGGAAAAGGTAGGCGCTTTAGGTTAGTTTCTTATGGACTTACATCTTCCAGTAGCTATATTCCTTACAATCACCCTAGAAGATTAGGGGATTAGGGTAGCGTATATTAGACCCTATAGTGGCAGTTTAGGTAGATAAAGTTACTAGGGGCATAGAAACTTAGGTAGCGTTATATGCGGTAGAGGGGTATCTGGTATTGTTACAAATATACTTATTAAGCTAAGATTATAGGTATTTAATTATACCCTCTCTTTGTATAACTATAGCAATAAGTATAATCTCGGCCTTCTTTAATTATTAGATATTGCGTTTAGATATATAGAGGTTGTCTTTAATCTCTTAGCATATATTATTAGCGAGCGCCTTATAAGCTTATAGGTCTTAGATAATATTATAATCTTAGGCAGTATATATCTTAGCTTATATAAGCTTTAGATAGTAGTTCTATAGAAGGCAGTAGTATTTATTAGGTTCTTATACTACTATTTTTAAAAAAGTCTTAGCGTCTCATATCTTAATCTTAATAGGTAGTAGCCCTTTAGCTTATTTATCTGTAGTTATATAGTTAATAAAGGATAAAATATTGTTAATGTCTACCTTATTAAGGTTGTTATAATATTTTAAGCCACTAGGCCTCCCTTTAAGGGTTAAGGCTATAGTTAGTGAATTAAATCCTTCTGGAATTAATTGGCGTTGTGGGTTTAATATAGGTATTAGATTGTTCTTTAAGTTTAATATAGTGGCTAGTAAGGAATTTTGTCTTACTATTATTAGTTCTTTAAAAGTACAAAACGGGAGACACGCTGCTTTTAGCAGTGCCTATAGTATTATAGAGACGTAGAATTAGTTATAGGCTAAGCGTCAGTAATAAAAAAGGCGCAACGTAATGTTATAAGACGGGGGCAATGGCTATAGAACGTATGTATTTGGGGAGTCTATAAGACGTTGCGCGATCGATCGCAAGGGTCGAGGGCGTAAGGAGATGATATACCTACGCGTAGCTGACGTAAGCTGTACGTGAGGTGTACGCAAGAGCACGGGGCTCTCCTATAGAGGCCCCTATGGTGGGGTTCCGTGACACCTATATAATTAGATTGTCTATAAATAAGGATTTAAAGTTAAAGAAAGGAAAGGAGAAGAATAGCAGTGCTGCTTAAGGTTTTATACGGCCCTTAAGTTACATAACTATAACTATCTAAAACTATTAGCAATTATTAGCAACTGTCTATAACTATCTATAACTATCCACTATAATCTACTGTTTTTTACTAGCGCTATAACACTATGGTCCTTTAAATATATAATATAACTCCTATAAAAGTTATTGCTTTATTACTCTATCTACTCTATCTACTTTATTTTAGATTTTATAGATTATATAGATTATATAAACTATATCTTATAACTTATTATATAACTTAGTTACCCCTTATTTTATAGTTTAACTTTTAGCGCCTCCTATGCTTCTCCTACTAGTCCATTTATATCCTCCCTTAGTAGCCGTACTACTACTAATATAAAGTCTATAACACTATCCCCCTCTTTTTTATCTTTGTCCTTAAAGATATTTCATATCTCTAAGTTGTCTATTAAAGGTATAGTATTCCCGTTTTTAATTTAATAACCTTCCTATTAGCTTATTATACCACTATAGTATTCTACTTCTTTTACTATCCGTTATGCTTATACAGTTGCACTAATACTATTATTAGGTAAAATTATGCCTTTTTATACTCGCTATGTTAAAAAAGGGTTGGTATATATTACAACTATAACCCTACTTAGTGCCCAACCTTCCTCCTATGCTAAGTGTATAAAATTAAACATATAATTGTCCTATAATGTTTAATCTGTCTCTAACATTAAGTATATGCATTTTATTAGTTTTTATAGATATTTAATACCTTACTAAACTTATTATAGGGTCTTGTATTTAATCTAAGACCTCCTACCTTAATGGTAAACTCTCTAGTGCCCTAGTAGAGATCTGTTATCTTTACGCCAAAGAGGACTAAATTTTGGCTAAAGAAAACCGGATTTGTAAAGCTTATGCAAATGCTTACGCTTAGTTAGTCCGTCTTAAGAAATTTTATAAGAAGGTTTGTTTAAAAAAGTAGAAACTAGTTTAATAGGGTCTCCTTAAACTTAAATAAGAGGAAGCTAGAAAGGATTTATTTTTAATAGAGAGGGAAACTGTTACGGGACTCACTCGTTCTCACGTCTCTGCGCGTCTTTGACGTTCTTGACCCGTGCTCACGTTCGTCCCGAGACACCTACGCACGTTCCCCTACAACCCCTATTTATACCCGTACCTGGCACATGAAGACTCTTCTTCTTTATCCAATATCTTTGTATCAACCACGCATAGTTACGTGTACGTAGCCTTCTCAATTACTACCTCGTTTAGTGTATTGTATCCCGGCTCGTGCCTACTCCATAACAGAAACAACTCTAAATACCGTGGAAGTTAATCCTCTTGGGTCCCCCTTAGGTAACTTATTCTTTAGTAATCCTTTTTTATTAATACTACCTAACTTAATTTCCTTTAATACTCCTATACCTTTCTTATAGCGTTCTTTAGGTTATTTAGTAGCTCCTAGGTAGTCTTAATATAGCCTATCCACTTAACCTTATACTATATTTTATTATTAATATCCTTATAACTAATAATCTTTAAAACTTTCTATTTATCTTCTTCTTAACCTTTATACGTGTCTACTTTATAGGCTAGTTGTTTAACATCCCTATATACTAGCTCTAGCATTATAATATACTATATAGGGTAGATTTTTATCTTTTCTAGTAAGTTAAGTCTATACGTAACTTTTAAGATCTTTGCTTTAATTATAAATAGTCCTAGTCTAATATAATCTAACTTCTTACTTAGTCGTTAACTTTTAAAATTTTTATCTAGTAGCCATACTTTATTCCCCTTCTTAAGATCTAGTCCCTTAGATCTCTTAGCATTATAGTACCTTTTTATCCTTATTTATACTAATTAAGCTATTTCCTTAAGATATATATAAAGATTTATTAAGTTCTCTATTCTTTACTTAGCTATACTACTTATTTTTTTTACTTATTATAGCGATAATAATATTCTTAGTTTATATCCGTAGTTCGCCTTAAAAGGTAATATACTAATCCCTTTTTATAGTGTTATATTATATATAAACTGCGTAACTAGTAATAATAATACCCAATTATTTTATGTATAATTAATATAATGCCTTAAATACTACTCTAACGTTTGGTTTAGTCTCTTTATTTATCTATCTGTTTATAGGTAGTATACTATTAATATTACTACGTAAACCCCTTATTTCGCTAAAAATACTTTCTAAAATACTACTATAAATCTTAGATCTCTATCTAATATAATCTTTATTAATGCTCTATATTTTATAAACACTTCTTTAATATAGATTCTAGCTATATCCTCAACTAAGATTTCTTCTATATATACTATAAAGTAGCCCTACTTAGTTAACTTATTTACTATTATAAGAATTACGTTATATTTATATTTAGTAATAGGGTCCTTTAACTTTAGTAACTTTATAATAAAGTCCCATAATATAACCTCCCATAGTCTTTTTGGTATTTTAATAGGTTATAGCCCTCTATACGGCTTATACCTTATTAGTTTATTTCCTTAGCAATCTAGATATTCCTTTATAGTATATCTTACTAAACCCTAGATTTTATTAATAATATACTCCTCTTAGAGTCTTAATACTAATCCCATAGCTCTATTATATCCTTGGGTTACTCCCTTATAGAATTCTTTAATAAACTCTTTTGCTATTAACTTTAGAATATATATTACTTCTCTTTTAACGTAGTTCTTATATCCTAGATCCTCTTGCTATACTTCTTAGATCCTTTACAACTACTTACTCTCTAGTATTTTATAGGTCTTTTCTTCTCTAGTTACTATAACCTTTAAATAACTATATTTAATTAATCCGTCTTTATCTTTGCGTAATATTGCTCCTAATAGTTTTTTATTATTTTATAGTTCTACCCTTCTGCTAAGTATATCTACTCTTATATTTTTAGTACCTTTAGTATACTAAATTTTAAAATAATATTCTATAAGCATTTTAGCCTATCTAACTTATCTTTAGTTAAGTTCTTTCGTTATTAAAACCTCATTAGGTTTTTATAGTCCGTTTTAACTATAAATAGTTTCTTTATACCTTATAAGAATGCTCTCTATTCCTTAAATACTATAACTATACTTAATACCTCCTTATTATAAATATTATAGTTTAGTTTTAGTAGTGTTATCTTTTAACTATAGTATATTACTAGATACTATATATCCTAGTACTTCTATAGTAAGAATACTCCTAGTATAAAGTCTAATATATCCGTTTCTATAACCGTATCTAGCTTTAGTTAATAGATCTTAAGGATTAGATCCTAGGTAAATAACTCCTTAAGTTCCTAAAATAGCTTTTTTTATTTATTGCCCTATACTATAGTTCTTCTTTCTTTATAAGCCTTATAAATAGCTTAATATTCTTTAACCACTATGCTATAAACCTTCTATAGTAATTGCAAACCCCTAAAAATAATCTTAACTGCGTAACGTTCTCTAGTTCTTACTAACTTACTATAGCTTTAACTTTCTTTAGGTCTATATAGATCTTGCCTAGCTTAATAATAAATTTAATAAAATTAGTCTTCTTTATAAAGAACTTATATTTCTTAATTACTACTAGTAACTGAGAACCTCGGAACCCACTGGACTTTTTTTGGAGCTCTTGCTGCACCTGGCCCAAAAAGACCAAACCAACCAAAAGAACCCTGAAAAACACCCTGATAATCCCCTAAGATGCATGCATTATAGGGGAGGCATAGGTGGAACGATGGTGGTACGCAGTCGCGCGCGACCGCCAGACCTATACCTAACAATAGCCCCCTATAACAACAACAAGGACGGGCAAATACCACACTAGAAAGCGGAAATACCCTAATTAAGAAGGCATCTGACAAAATATAAAGCCTATTAGACGCGTCTAGTATCCGGAACTATAGGGGAGCATCTGTTAGCTATTACAAACTAATATAGCTAGCAGAATGGCTCCAGTCTAGCGAACCTTAGGCGCCCCTCTAGTAAACCCTTAATTAAATCCTCTAACGGCTAAACAAAATTAAAGATAAACAAAACCCCCCCCTACAGGTGAACCATACCTGGGCCGCTGTAGCTGCGCTTCTATAGTATAGGGAACCTACCCCCCTAAAGATAACAACCGGGTATACAATCACAATACGACCAAATACAGAAAAGGTAGAGGAACTTAGGGGACAATCAGAAACAGAAGTTCTTATAAAGATTCACAAGGAGGTCTATAACACCATCACAGTCTAACACCTTAGGAGTGGAGATATTAGAGTTACCCTAAAGGACTAACAGGTAAAGGAACGGGCCGTAAGGGCAGGGGACAGGCTAGGAGAGCGTATTAGCATAAAAGTGCTTTATAAAGATTACCTAGTTAAAGTCCTGTTGGTTCCTATAAGCCTTAGGGTAGAAAGGGGACGCCAAGCGGATAATACAGCAACTATACAGGAGATAGTAAAACAAACGGAACGCCTTATACTAGGACTTATAATTACCCAGATCCAATGGCTTTAACAGGAAAATATAAACCAAGTATATAATGAGAACAATAAAAGGATATAAGGGGCGCCAGAGACTCGCCAGGGAGATAATAGACGAATGCATAGCTCCCTTATTATCAGCGTATATATACTAGGAATGCAAAAACTCCTTATCTAAAAAGGAATAATTATAAATGGCCTTATATATAACACAAGGCTTTATAACCACAGACTATACCTAGAATGATATTATCGCTATATATAATAGGGACACACCCAATCCATATACGCAGTACAGGTGTGCTGCGGCCACTATATAGGCCCCCACGATACAAAACAATATATAAATTAAGACTAAATAAAATGCGCGAACTGTTACCGAAGCACATATAAGGCGTAGGAGAGAGAAGACTGCATTAAATATAGGAGACGGAAGGAAAGGGCTTAATAGCTGCGGGAATAACTGCACGCTAGGTTATATAAATGGAAACAATAGGTAATAAGCTAGGGGGATACAGGTATCTTCCTAGCGTTTCCTACCTTTAACACTAGGGGGCTAAGCCAGCTATCCTAAGCCTTAACGGGCCAAAAGCAATGCTGTATAATATCACCAAACCGAACAGGGATATAAGGGATATATAGAACACAAGGGAGAGGACGCCTAGTAGGAAGACCCCTATAGACGGCTACGGCAAGTTCAAGGCCGGGATAATTAAGAATTAGATTTAACGCGGCAAATATAACACATATAGCTGGCTTATAAGGGGCATATAGCTAACTGGTAAGAACGGGGGAAGAACCGGAGGCAATAACAGACTTAGATTTAGAAAGGCTAGTAGGAACACAAGACATAGAAATGGAAAGCTCTATATAAAATAAGTAGTGGCCAGGGAGCAAATATAGGAGACGGAAGTTCTAAATATTTTAGAGAAAGTGGAAACGGAAGAAGTAAGGAGTAAAGAAAAGGCGAAGGACCCCCGCTAGGGGTCCGCTACTTGACCATTATATAGTACAACTGCGGCAATACGAACCACCGTCTAGTAAGGCCCCTACTAGATAGTCTAGACCCAGAGAAACACTATATTCTTACTATATAAGAGCCGTATTATAATACCTACATATAATTAATATACTGCCCCTAAGGATTCCAGCTCCTGTATGAACTAAAAGCAGCTATATATGTATGCTTTATAATCAGCAAAAATATCAGCCTTGCCTTATAGTCATGGCAGGCAGTTAACCTAGATATTGCAGTTATAACTATCCAGATATATAGGGGACTAGTATAAATCATTAATATCTATAACCCTAGGGTCGAAGGGGTAGCATAGATAGAGAATATTATATCTATAATAAGCTTGCTAGAAACTAAATACGCAGAGTTTATCCTACTAGGAGATATAAACCTCTACTACCTATAGTGGGGGGGCATCCATATTGCTGCTGATTAATAGGTAGAGTGCCTACTAAGAGCTATAGATAATAGGGGCCTTAAGCTAGCTACCCCCCTAGGTGCAATTATATGGTAATAGGGCACCGCCAAAAGTACAATTAACCTTATAATTATGGACGAAAACCTATACCAGAGACTTGAAAAGTACTCCCCTAAAGAAGAATAGGTACTTACCTTAAACTATATCCCTATCTAGATACAACTAGATCTAGACATTAAGGCGCAACCAAATAGCAAAAGATACGTAATAAGGAAGCTTAATATAGATAGCTTCCTTAATATAATTAAACAATAACTCTAAGACTTAGAAGAAATCCACCTAATACCAAACAAGCGAGGCTTATTGGCTACCCCTAAGGAAATTAATTAAAGACTAGAAAGGATCCAGGCAGTAATTAAAAGTAGGCTAAAAGAGCACTACCTAGTTTTAAAACTAGGCCCCTATGTGTAACATATATAGTCCGCATAGTGCGCGGCCCTTATAGCCGGCCAACGACGAGCAAGGAGGAAATATATAAGCAGCCATAATTCTAAGGATGAGAGATAATATAAAGACACAAGAAACTAGCTAAAGAATACCCTAAAAAAAGAAGCAAGGAATAACTGGAGATAGTTTATAAATAAACACACTACTAACCTAAGTCTCCCCTATAACAAGGGCCTTTAGACTATAGCGAAATAGGTAAAGAAAAAGGCGGAACGCCTAGTAAAAGATCCACACCTACTACCCCTATAAAGAGCAGGCGAACTATAGGCTATAAGTAACAATAACAAGAAGGCAAAGATCCTTATAAAAAGATTTTTCCCTTAACCGGCTCTAGCAGACCTTAGCGATATTACTAGTAAAACACTGGTGACTCGCCTAAGGGTTAACAGCGATATAGCAACTAAAGAAATAGCCAGAACCATTAGCCGCCTCTTAAATAATACAGCACTAGGACTAGATAGGATCCTAAATAAAGCCCTAAAGACCTATGGACTACTTATAGCACCTTGGCTTATAGACGTAGCCAAAGCATGCTTTATAATAGGCTACTACCTATAACTTGGAAGATCTATAACGACGGTCGTCTTATAAAAAGAAGGTAAAGTAGACTACTTAATCCCAGGAAGCTACCGCCCTATTGCCTTAGAAAACACCCTAAGCAAGATCTTAGAAAAGGTTATAGCGGACCATATAGTAGATACGGCAGAGGAACACGCCCTACTACCACAAAGCTAAATAGGGGCAAGAAAGAATCGCTTAACGCTATTAGCACTTACACTACTCGCTACTACTATTAAAACTGCATGGGCTATGCGAAAGGACTTTATAGTATTAATACTTAGCCTAGATATTAGCGGCGCCTATAATAATATACCCTATAAGCGTCTCCTATATATCTTTAGGGCAAAGGGCTTCCCAAAATGGATTATTTAATTTGTTTAAGGATTTATAGGCCAGAAAGAAATATTACTGGTCTTTAGCGGATACCAGAGCCCCCCTATCGCAGTTATAATAGGAATACTATAAGGATTACCTCTATCACCTATACTCTTCCTCTTCTTTGTAAGTAACCTGCTTAACACCTTTAAGGAAGGGGCGACCTAGGGGATAGGCTTCGTTAATAATATAAACCTAATTATATATAGGCCAATAGCCGCAGAGAACTGCAGGACACTAGAGAAAGCCTATAACACCTATATAGAATGGGCAAGACGATATGGAGTCCAATTCTCACTAGAGAAATACTAGCTAATCTATTTTATAAGAAAACGTAACCAATCTGTAGATCTTTAGTATACAATCTATATCCAAGGCTTTAGGGGTCAACTGGTTTAAGGCCTAAGGGTATTAGAAGTGTGGGTAGATAGTAAGCTCTAGTAGAGCGCATATGCGGCGCAAGCGGCCTATAAGGGCCAAGCATAGTATATCGCCATATTTAGGATTATTAATTCTATATGGGGTCCATGCTTCTAGAGGTCACGCCTACTATATATAGCAGTTATCTAGCTAACTATGACGTATAGATCTAGCATTTGGGCCACTAGAGAAACCAAAAAAGGCCCCCTTAAATTACTCCTTAAACCACTCTAAAAGGTCTAAACAGCCTGCCTTAGGAGTATAATAGGCGGGTATAAGCAAACGGCTACAGCACTGCTTGAGAAGGAAGCCAATATTCCCCCCTTATAACTATATATTAAAGCTGATGCAATGTAAAGGGTGTAAAAGGAACGCAACTTTAACGTTATAAAGTATATTAAGACACGCCTAAACAAACTATAGAGGGACCCTAGGGTGCCCTATAGGAGAAGGAACCAATAACCCTAAAGTAGGGAAGATATATTAGGAAAACAGGTAGAGAAAGTAGAAGAAAAATAGTACGGCGCTAGGGCCCAGGCCTATATAAAGGAGGAAGGGAGATGTATAAGAGGCCAGCAAAGACAATAGTAAGGGAGAGAAAGGAGCTAAAGTAGAGTATAAAAGAGTACTGGAAAACTATCTACTGCAACACAATACTGGTTGGACCGACGCTGGAGAGATAAATGGGAGTTAAAGGTACAGAGGTAGACTTAGATAAGGGGAACCTAAGCTATAGTATAGGTAATGCTATAGGGGGTAAATACCTAAGGGCTCCAAGAGGGCCTAACAAAGGTAGAAAATACAATGGTAACACTTTTAAGAACAGGAATAATAGGACTAAAAGATTGGCTTCACTGGGTAGGTGTCCTAGTAGGTAGCCTAAGGTGCAAATATAGCTGGCCAAAACAGACACTAAAATACGTAATACTGTTATGCCCCTTACACACTAGCTAAGAAGTAATACTCTTAGCAGCTGGTATAGAAAACTATAATACACTACTCTTAATATAGAAAGGCCTTAAGGCGGCTACCCGGTGGCTTATTAGCTAAAATGTGCTAGACCAGTTCTGGGTTGCAAAGGAAATAGTAATAGAAAGCAAAGGGGTAAGTAATAGGCGCCCCCTAATAACTCTATAGGAGTAGAGTACAGTGTGTAATACTAGCGCGTCCGTAGGTTTGTTACGGCAGTAGTAGTTCCCAAGGAGGTCAAAAAGTAAGGTAGTAGAGCACCACTGGTGACTCGCAGGCGACTCGCAAGCGAGCCCCAAAAGGCGGGGAGATGGATTACGGGGTTTTCTCAAATAGAGTTTTCTCCCCATATGTATATAAGGAGTAGTCCGCGTGGGCCCAATAGGGATCCGAATCGGACGTTAAGCAATGAATAATAATAATAATTACTACTAGTATCTTTTCTTTTTATAGTCTCTTTAAGACCTATTTAACGTATTCTCTGTATTCTTCCTTACTTACTAAGTAACGTGGTACACGGGGTTTTGCACGAGCCCTGAGTTTTGCACGATTTGAACACCAAAATTCGCCAAAATCCCGATTTGGTGGCAAATAACTAGTAAAAACCATCACAAATTATTGCATCGTTAGTAAGGAGTCTTGAAGCAATAAATATATATTTATAAGTCTACCTAAAGTCGATTTCTAGTGTTTTAGGGCTCGATTAGCTGGTGAATTTGGCCTCAATTGCCATAGCTCTGCGGAAGCTCTGCACGAAGCTCTGCACGAAGCTCTGCGACGGAGGCTCTGCACGAAGCTCTGCGCGAAGCTCTGCACGAAGCTCTGCGTACGGAGGCTCTGCACGAAGCTCTGCGGAGGCTCTGCATGAAGCTCTGCGCGAAGCTCTGCACGAAGCTCTGCGTACGGAGGCTCTGCACGAAGCTCTGCGCGAAGCTCTGCACGAAGCTCTGCGTACGGAGGCTCTGCACGAAGCTCTACACGAAGCTCTGCACAAAGCTTTTATATAGAGCCTCCGTAGTAGAGCCGTCGTACGCAGAACCGTCGTACGCAGAGCCGTTGTGCAGAGCCTCCGTATGCAGAGCTTCGTACAGAGCTTCGTACAGAGCTTCGT
>Ga0307507_10003290_pt1 | contig 31736 bp, 22 predicted proteins | sample 7_EM_MG_FD_207223 | JGI IMG/M metagenome (GOLD analysis project Ga0307507, IMG submission 207223) | Populus trichocarpa ectomycorrhiza microbial communities from riparian zone in the Pacific Northwest, United States - 7_EM | ecosystem: Host-associated > Plants > Roots > Unclassified | place... | reverse complement strand
CCCTGGGCGCCCTCGACGCCCAGGGCCGCGCCACCCAGCGGGGCGTGAGCATCGCCCGCACCGGCCTGCACCCCCGGCTCGGCCGAGCCCTGCTGGACGGCGCCGCGCTGATCGGCGCCCGCCAGGCTGTGCCGCACGAAAACACGATTCCAGTGTGACCAGGGACTTTGCCCGACGGTTCGTCTACTGATTGGCTTGCCCGCGTGTTCATCGGGATGGCCTATCGGCTTGGTCGTCGTGTGCTGGGAGTGCTCGGGACGGTGGCGCGCAGTGACGGGGCACTCATGGCAGAGGTTCTGGCGCTGCGCCACGAGACCACGGTGCTGCGCCGCCAGGTTGTTCGCGTACGCTACGAGCCCGCCGACCGGGCCTGGTTCACCACCTTGTCGGCTCTCGTGCCGCGCGGCCGGTGGACCGAGGTGTTCCCGGCAACCCCGGCCACGCTGCTGTCCTGGCACCGGCGACTGGTCGCGGGCAAATACACGCCCACACGCACGGCCCCGGGTCGCCCATCGACCAGGCCCGCGGTCAAAGCCCTGATCCTGCAGGGATCCTGTGAAATGCCGTGCAGAACGTTGCTGTGATTCCGGACATAGGCCGACCGCATTGCTGCGTTCGACACCACGCGATGTCACCGAATCGTGCCCAAAACCCACTACCTATTCCACGAACCGCGCCACGGACACACTACGCGACCGGTGCGGACGTCAAAGCGGTGTCCACAACCGCGTCGACTCCAGTCACTCCGCATCATCGGCACCCACACCAGCTGGCTTGCTGCCGCCCCCGGAACTGAGGACATGGGATGTCAACCGTGCTTGGCGGCATACCAGGCAAGGAGGCTGATCAATCGGACCCCCGTGCCTATGGGGCGGAAAGTTTCACCGGGCGGCGACCGGCGGCGCACAGGAGTGGAACGTCGAATCGGCTCGGAAGGCAATGGTCAGCTACTTCGCGAAGAGTGGCTGATCTTCAGCGGGTCCCGGCGAACCTATGGCCGATCCTTGCGTGCTCGCCGATGTCCTGCGATCTTCACCCACGCGGTCCGACAACTCGTGTACACATCCCATCTCTTCTGGGCAAGCTGTGCGCCCGCCTGACCGCGTGGGCGGTGAACGCTGCGCAAGTCATGAGGAGGTCGCGTCATGCGGTGGCAGAGGCGGGCGGCGGTGCCGATTGGCGGCGCGCGAACGGTATCCGGGTCGGCGCTTCGGCGGCACTCGCTTCGGCTGGCGGTCGCCGTGGCCGCGGCCGGCGCGGCATTGCTCGCGGCGGTGTTCGCGGCCGGACCGGCCGTCGCCCGGCCGGCTGAGTCGGGCGCGAGCGCTGCGGCGGTACAGGTGACGGGGACGCAGCGTGGTCCGGACCCGACGATCGCGATGATCGAGGCGACCCGCGGACCGTTCGCCACCGCGCAGATCAACGCTCCGGCCGGCAACGGGTTCGGCGGCGGCGTGGTCTACTACCCGACGGACACCACCCAGGGCACCTGGGGCGCACTGGCGATCGTGCCCGGATACAGCGCGCTGTGCTCCACCGAGGAAGCCTGGATGGGCCCCTGGCTCTCCTCGTTCGGCTTCGTCGTGATCTGCACCGAGACCAACACCCGCACCGACAGCGACAGCCAGCGCGCCGCCGAACTCCAGGCCGCGCTGACCTGGCTGACCACCCAGAGCCCGGTCAAGAGCGAGGTCGACCCCGGCCGGCTCTCCGTGCTCGGCCACTCCGCGGGTGGCGCCGGGGCCATGGAGGAGGCCGAACAGCACCCCGAGCTGCGGGCGGCCATCGGGCTGGCTCCGGGCTTCCCCGGCCAGGGATTGACTCTGGCCACTGACACGGTGCCCACGCTGATCGTCGGCGGCCAGAACGACGGGACCGTCACGCCGTCGTATCTCAGCAATCTGTATGGCACGCTCCCGGCCTCGACGCAGAGCGATTTCGCGCAGATCGCCGGGGCGGATCACGTGTACTACACGCACGCGAACAATGTCGAGATGAAGCTGATCATCCCGTGGCTCAAGGTGTTCGTGGACAGCGACACCCGCTACACGCAGTTCCTGTGTCCGACGCTTCCCGACCCGTCCACGATCTCTGCCTACCAGCCCAAGTGCCCGTACGTGCCTTCGGGCGGCGGCACCCCGCCGCCGCCCGCGTCGGTCGCGATCGTCGGTGCCGGCTCGGGGCGTTGCGTGACCGTGCCCGGTGGTACGCAGGCCGGCGGCACCCAGGTGCAGTTGGCGGACTGCACCGGCGGGACCAATCAGCAGTGGACGAACACCGCCTCGGGCCAGTTGCAGGTGTTCGGCACCAGCTGCCTCGACGCGAACGCCCGGGGCGCCAGCCCCGGGACCAAGGTGATCATCTGGCCCTGCAACGGCCAGCAGAACCAGCAATGGACGGTGCACGCCGACGGCACCATCACCGGAGTCCAATCAGGACTTTGTCTTGACGCCACCGGCGGGGGGTCGGCCAACGGCACGCCGCTTGAGCTGTGGACCTGCAACGGCGGCAGTAACCAGAAGTGGACCCTACGGTAGGAGGCTCGTTCCATGCCCGCTTCGGACTCGATCCCAGAACACCAGCACCAGCCCACGCGTCGACGGCTGTTGGCCACCGGCGTGGGCGCGGCCGCCGCGTTCGGCCTGCCGCGCTTCGCCCCCACGGCTTCTGCGGCCTCTGCGAACGCCGGTGCCCGCAGCTACGCCGCGACTGGCGCCGCCGTCGCGTCCGTCGACCTGTCCGGGTCGTGGAGTTTCACTCCGGCTGGCCAGGGCACGACGTCGATCATGGTGCCCGGGGGCGGCTGGTACAAGCAGGGCTTCACCAACGTGGGCGAGGCGGTGTACTCGCGCAGCATCACTGTGCCGGACTCGGGGCAGCCGCAGTCGGTGTGGATCGAGTTCGGAGTGGTGAACCACCAGGCGACGCTGTCGGTGGACGGACGCGTGGTCGGCACCCAGACCACCGCCTTCACCCCCTCGAAGTTCGACATCACCGCGTACGTGACGCCCGGTTCCACGCACACGATCAGCGTGGATGTCAAAGGCCGCAACGCGCTGAAGACCTCGTCCGGCAACTATCTGGTGCCTGTCGCCGCCGACTGGTGCGAAGCGATCCCTCAGGGCATCTTCCGCTCCGCGTTCCTGCGCGTGTATCCGGCGGTCTACGTCAGCGACGCGTTCGTGCGTACCTCAGTGGCCAACCAGAGCCTCACCTACGACGTGTCGGTGACCAACACCTCGGGCAGCTCGCGCTCGGTGACGCTGACCGGTTCGCTCGCCTCCGACAACGGCACATCGTTCAGCTACCCGACACTGCCGAGCGCGACCGTCACGGTGGCCGCGCACTCGACCGCCAAGGTGACGGTCGGTCCGGTGGCCTGGAACCTCGGCACCACCTCCTACTGGTGGCCGAACGTGCCCTATCGCTCCGGCTACCGTGCCCAGCTGCACGATCTATCCGTGCACGCATCCACCGACGACGGCCACGCCAGCGACGCCACCTACCCGTTCGGATTCCGGGAGTTCACGCAGAACGGCGCGTACTACTACCTCAACGGCATACGGGCGAACCTGCGCGGCGACAACCTCCAAGGCGCCGACTACGACCGGGTCAACAACGGCGGCGTGGGCGACGCCTACGACACGCTGCCCGGCTTCCTGCCGCCGTCGGGCACCAACGGCGGCTGGCCGCAGGCCGTCGACAACCTCCAGCGGCTCAACTACAACGTGGTCCGCATCCACCAGGAGCCGGCCAGCCCCTACATGCTCGACGTGGCCGACCAGATGGGCCTGATGATCATCGACGAGACCGCCATCCGCGGCTCCAACAACACCCAGGACTTCGTCGCCGGACACGACAACATGGTCAACCACGCCCGCGCACTGGTGCTGCGCGACCGCAACCACCCCGCGGTCATCCGCTGGAGCCAGGCCAACGAGCCGACCGGCAGCACCTTCGACTCTGAGCAGTTCGAGCAAGACCTGTACGCGGCGATGAACGGCAACGACGGCACCCGGCCGATCAGCGTCGACGCGGGTGTCGGCGCGTCACCGAACCATTACCCGAACATGACGTACGCCAACTTCAACATCGTGCCGCACTACCTGGACGGCTTCGGCCACTACGGCTCGCAGCTCTGGTCCGGAACCGGCCGCCCCCTCGGCGACGGTGAGTACATCTGGCCCGCCTGTAATACGAAGCAGGGTTTTGAGTGGTTCGCCACTTCCACGGCCGCCAAGCGCGGCAAGGACGCCAGCGACCTGCGCCCCTACACGCTGCTGTCCGCCTGGGCCGGGTTCGTGCCCGGTGTGCGCAGCACCGACTTCACCCCCGAAGAAGGCGGGCACCCGATCTACGGCGCCGACAACCTGACCGACCCCTGGAGCAACTCGCAGATCCAGCGGATCCAGGCCGCCTTCAACCCGATCGCCGCCCTGGACCTGCCCTACTGGTCGGCCTCCGGCGTCTCGAACTCCAACGGCGACTTCCCGCTCAGCTCAGCAGTGCCCTCATACGCCTACGGCAGCACGGTGACACGGAACATCACCGTCTTCAACGACGACTTCGCCAGCACCTCCGTCGGCTTCACCTGGACGGCGCACCTGGACCAGCCCACCGGCACGGTCATCGCCACCGGCACCGTGACCCTCACCATCCCGCTCGGCTCCCGCGTCACCCAACCGGTCACCTTCACCGCCCCGGCCTCCGGCTCGCTGATCTACCTGGTGCTGGCCACGAGCAAGTCCGGCACCACCACCTTCAGCGACGCGGCCGAGTACTTCACCCTGGGCGGCGGCTCCAGCACCGGCCCCACGCCGGGGACGTACCACATCGTCAACCGCAACAGCGGCAAGCCCCTCGCCATCGCCGGCAACTCCACCGCGGACGGCGCCAAGGCCGTCCAGCAGACCGGCGCCGCCGCGTGGACCATCAGCACCACATCGGGCGGCGCCTACACCCTGACCTACACGGCCACCGGCAAGGTGCTCGACGTCAATGGTGGCTCCTCCACCGCGGGATTGCAGCTGGAACAGTGGACCAGCAACGGCGGCACCAACCAGCAGTGGTACCTGAAGCCCACCGGCGACGGGTACTACACCATCGCCAGCCACGACAGCGGACTGGTCGCGGACGTGTCCGGCCGGTCGACCAGCGACGGAGCCCAGGTCGTGCAATGGACCGCCAACGGCGGCGCCAACCAACAGTGGCAGCTGGTGCCGAGCTAAGTGGGTATCTCCTGGCACTTTGCCCGCTTAGGTGTCACGCGATGGGCTGACGTGGTCCCGAGTTGCGCACGGCACTGGCGCTGACGCGCTGAGCTGTGCGTATGACAGCCCGCAAGCCGTACCGCAGTGATCTCTCCGACGACCAATGGGCGTTGCTCGAGCCTGTCCCGCTCGAAAACACGATTTTGCCCTGAGCAGCGGCTTTGTGTGAGTCATCGTCTACTGGTTGGCTTGCGCGGTGCTGATTGGGATGGCGTACGGGGTGGGCCGGAAGGTGCTCGGAGTGCTCGGGGCGGTCGCGCGCAGCGATGGCGCGCTGCTCGCGGAGGTGCTGGTGCTTCGCCACGAGAATGCGGTCCTACGCCGTAAGGTTGCGCGGGTTCGGTACGAGCCGGCGGACCGAGCGTGGCTCGCGGTGCTGTCCGCTCTGGTTCCTCGGGCCCGCTGGGCTGAGGTGTTCCCGGTCACGCCGACCACCCTTCTGGCCTGGCACCGCAGGTTGGTGGCGCGCAGGTACACTCCCGCGCGCCGGCCACCGGGCCGTCCTTCGACCAGTGCCGCGGTCAAAGCTCTGATTTTGCGGATGGCTGCCGACAATCCTTACTGGGGCCACCGTCGTATCCAGGGAGAACTGGTCAAGCTCGGCTTCAAGGTCGCGCATTCGACGGTCTGGGAGATCCTTGACGCGGCCGGGATCGACCCCGCTCCGCGCAGGAGCGGCCCGACGTGGAGACAGTTTCTAGCCGCGCAGTCCAAGGCCGTGATCGCCACAGATTTCCTCCACGTTGACACTGTCTTGCTGCGGCGGGTCTATGTTCTGGTGTTCATCGAGCACGGTACCCGGCGGCTGCACATCGCCGGGATCACAGCTCACCCGGACGCGGCGTGGACCGCGCAGCAGGCCCGGAACCTGGCCATGAAGCTGGGGCAGCGCCTGGACGGGACACGCTTCCTGATCCGCGACCGCGGCGGGCAGTTCACCTCCTCGTTCGACGCGGTGTTCGAGTCCTGCGGAGTGCGGATCCTACGCAGTCCGCCGCAGGCACCGCGGGCGAATGCGATCTGCGAGCGCCTGGTCGGCACGCTACGGCGCGAACTGCTTGACCACCTGCTGATCCTGAACGAGACACACCTGCGCAGCGTCCTGGCCCAGTTCGCCTCGCACTACAACGCCGCGCGCCCGCACCAGGGCATCGGCCAACACGTCCCCGACGACGATCCGGATCACCCGACCGCGAAGGTCATCGACCTGGAGACAGCACGCATTCACCGAAGACCGGTGCTCGGCGGCCTCAGTCGAGTAGCCGAGGGGGGTTTCACCCCTCGGCTCTCACAGATCCGTACGTGACGATCTCTCGTCATACGGCTCTTGTCATTCTGGTCACCAGGCGGCGGGGACTGTTGCCATCCAGGCCCAGTGGGCGAAGAACCGGGGGCGGCGTAGGACCGCCTGTTTCCACGCTTCCTGCGCCTTTCTGCGTCCCTTGAGCCGTCGATACTTGTTGCGGGACCAACGCAGCAGGTAGGCGTTGATCCGTCCCAGGAGACGGTAGAGCGCCGAGCGGTAGAACGCACCGTAGTAGTTCATCCACCCCCGCACGATCGGATTGATCCTGCGGGCGAGCTCGGCCTCGGTGTGCCCGGTGCGCCTGTGCAGCGCCCAGGAGCGCACCTGCCCGTTGAGCTTGGCCAAAGCGTCCTTGCTGATCGCGGGATTGAAGCCGGTGAACATCCGACCCGTCTTCGCACGTACCCCGCGGGCCCGGAAGGTGTATCCGAGGAACGTGAACGCGGTGTGCTCGTACGAAGCGCACCGCCTTCCGTCCTTGCAGTACACGATCCTGGTCTTCTGCGGATGCAGCCGAAGCCCGACCTCGTTCATCCGCTCCCCGAGCGCCGCAAGCACGTGGTGTGCCTGGGCTTCGGTGACGCAGTGCACGACCGCGTCGTCCACGTAACGCTCAAACGGGCAGTCCGGGAACTCCCGGAGCATCCACGCATCGAACGCGTAGTGGAGGAACAGATTGGCGAGCACGGGCGAAACCGCAGAACCCTGTGGGGTCCCCCGGTCCCTTTGCTGCACAGTGCCGTCGGGCAGAACCAGCGGCGCGGCAAGCCACCGCTTGACGTACAGCACCACCCACGGCAGGTCGCAGACCGCCTCCACGGCCTTGACCACCAGATCCCACGGCACGCTGTCGAAGAACGTGGCGATATCGAGATCGATCACCCAGTCCGTTCTCCAACACCGTTGTCGGCAGGTGGCCACCGCATCGAGAGCGGAGCGCTTCGGGCGGTAGCCGTAGGAATCGGGGTGCAAGACCGGCTCGGCCCTCGCCTCCAATACCTCGGCCGCCACGCTCTGCGCGACCCGATCCCCGATCGAGGGCACTCCTAAAATCCGGGTGCCCGCGCCGTGGGGTTTGGGTATCTCGACCGCGCGCACCGGCGGAGGGAAGTACGTGCCGGAGGAGAGCCGGTTCCAGATCTTGTACAGGTTGCCCTGCAGATCCTTCTCGAACTCCCCGATCGTCACCCCGTCCACGCCGGGCGCACCCTTGTTCGCTTTGACCTTCTCCCATGCCTCCCAGACCGCCCGCTTCGAGATCTCGAACGGCTTGCCTGATGCTTTCAACTCGTCCACACGACTCCTCCCGGAGCACTTCCGGTTGATCGAACGAACACAGCCGCGAATGACCCGGCCCCTTCGCTCCCCCTTGGTTACCAAGGGTTCATCACTACTACGGGCCGGTCCGCCGGCGCGCCCCGCGACGGTACTCAATCCCTTACGGGGTCTCCGCTTGGGACGCTCCCTCTCGCCCGCCCGAACGGGCAGGCCGTGTCAGGGCACGCCTTCTCCTGTTCCGCACGGAAGCAGCAGACCGGGCTCGCGTCGTCTTCATGCCGGACACCGTCTGGCCAATAAGCGGAACACCCGCCAGACTCATCCCGAGATCCGCTGGAAACCTCGGTTTTGATGTCACCTTTGATACTTTCGACACGTCAGCAACGATTCGCTCGCGCTCGCCTTCCCGATCCCCACCTGACGCCTCACAGGGCGCCTTTTCCTCATCGCTCACCACGACGGTCATCAACCTACGCAGCATGAGGCGGTTTGAAGCCCCCCACCGCAGGGCGACTTCGAAGGGCCAACAGCCTTCATCTTCCGTACAGTATCGCTTCGAAAAGTCCTCCTACATCGGGCTCTCCTCCACGTTCAGGACACACCCACCGAGTATCAGGCAGCTGCATAGCTCTCTCAAGAAAGCGCAGATCAGATACCCGAATCGTATTATCGAGTGGCACAGGACGGATCTACGGCCATGCCGAGGAAGTATCCGCAGGAACTGCGTGAGCGTGCGGTGCGCGTGGTGCTCGAGCGCTGAGACGAGCATCCGACCGAGTGGTCTGCGATCAGGTTGGTTGGGGCGAAGCTGGGGATCGGGACGCCCGAGAATCTGCCAATGCCCGTTGTGCTGCGTGCTACCGCACACTGACACCGCTGCCGACGAAGCGTGACCCCCGCGACTCGGCGACGGTGTTCGTGAGCTGACGTCGAGAGCGTGCGCGGCCGCCGGTCCGAGACGCTAGTCGGCACCCGTTGGCATACTTCGCGACATGGCGAACGGGAGTCGCGACGTGGATGAGCTGATACAACGCGTGGCTACGAACGCGGCGCAGACGTGCCGCGCACCGGTGCCGCCGGTGGTCGCCGACGCAGAGATCGATGACGCAGAGCAGCGGCTCGGTCTTGCGCTGCTTCCACTGTTGTGCAGGCTCTACCGCGAGGTCGCCAACGGTGGGTTCGGCCCGGACTACACACTGCTGCCGCTGTCCGGCGCCAAGAACAGCCTGGTCGAGCAGTACCTGGCCCTGACCGCCGAACGGGAGGACGGCGAGCGGGTCTGGCCGGTAGGCGTGGTGCCGATCCTGGACTGGGGCTGCGGCATGTACGCGGCCGTGGACTGCGCCAGCGCTGCGGGCACGGTGTTGCTGTTCGAGCCGAACGCGGGACCGGCCGACTGGGCCGAGGCGTGGTTCGTCGATGCGTGGAGCCTCGCCGACTGGCTGGAGACCTGGTTGGCGGGCTCTGGCTGGTACCGGCAGGACGCCGACGAACAAGGGCAGGCGGTTGAGCTGGCGCCGTGGGATGCGGCCGGCTCCCGACTCGCCCACATCGAGTAGGAGGTTCGGATGGGTTTCGGCTACAAGACCGCCTGGATCGCGGTACATCACCGCAGCACGATCGAGGTCGCGGACGCTCTGAGCCTCGCGCGGCGCCGGATGCTCTCGTACCCCGAGGGCACGGCGCTGGGCTACCGGGACGGGGTGTACGTGGCGGCGCCGCACGCGGGGTGGACTCTCGCCCACGGCCGGGCGCTCAGTACCGGGATCGACCCGACGAGCACGGCCTTCGCCGCCTGGCTGGCCGCGCTCAGCCGGCGCCTGGGCGAGGTGCAGTACTTCGGGACGCACCGCGTCTCCGAATCGCATCAGTGGGCGTGGGCCCGCGACGGGCAGATCCTGCGCGCCTACGCCTTCGCCAATGCGGACGTCCCGTTGTTCCTCGGTCCGCCGACCGACGCGGAACGAGAGGCCGGGGTCGGCGTGCGGCCGCTCGACGAGGGATATCAGCAGTGGACCGAGGACGACTGGGACACCTGGTTCGCCACCACGCCCGGGGAGCAAGACGTCATGCAGATCGCCGGGCGCTGGAGCATCGATCCGACCGCCCTTGACGAGGACCAGATCGAAGCCCCCGGAATCCACGGCTACCCTACGACCGCCGCCCGCGAATAGACGTTCCTCGCCCAGGCGCAACTGCGGCCCGGACTCGGGGGTGTCGCGTCGCCCTCGGCATCAGTGTCTTTCCGAGCCGGTCGGCCCACGCCGTCACGTGGGCCGACCGGTCACTACAAGCGCCGCGCTGCGGTCAGGTCACCGGGTCGGCACCAGTGCGTACCCCAGGGCGCGGGTGGTGAAGGTCCCGCGGCCCTGGGTGCGGCTGCGCAGCCGGGTCGCGTAGCCGAACAGCTCGGCCAGCGGCACCGCTGCCGTGACGACGATGCTCGCGCCCCGGGCGGCGGAGGAGGTCACCCGGCCGCCGCGCGCGGCCAGGTCGCCCAGGATCGCGCCGGCGCTCTCCTCCGGAGCCGTCACCGTCACCTCCGTCACCGGTTCGAGCAGGGCGAGCGTGCAGGCACGCAACGCCTCGCGCAGGCCGAGCCGCCCGGCGGTGCGGAACGCGAGCTCCGAGGAGTCCTTCACATGCGTGGCGCCGTCGCTCAGCACGACGCGCACACCCGTCACCGGATAGCTGCCGAGCGGCCCTGATGCCAGGGCATCGCGGCAGCCCGCCTCCACCGCGCGGATGAACTCGCGCGGAACCCGACCGCCCACCACCGTGTCGTCGAACACGAAGCCAGCAGCCTGCGCGTCCTCCGCGTCGTCGGTCAGCGGCTGCACGTCCAGGACGATGTGGGCGAACTGCCCGGCGCCGCCGTCCTGCTTGACATGCCGGTATACGAACCCGGACACCCCGCGCAGCACGGTCTCCCGGTAGGCAAACTGCGGTCGGCCCACGGACACTGCGACGCCGTGGTCCCGGCGGATCTTCTCCACAGCCACCTCCAAGTGCAGCTCGCCCATCCCAGACAGCAAGGTCTGCCCAGTCTCCGGATCGCTGCGCACCACCAGCGACGGATCAGTCTCCGTAGCCCGCGCGAGCGCCACGGCGAGGCGTTCGGTGTCGGTGTTGCGCTGCGCCTCGACCGCGACGGAGACGACCGGCTGCGTCACCGTCGGCGGCTCCAGCAGGATCGGCGCGTCAGGCGCGCACAGCGTGGCGCCGGTGCGGGCCGACTTGAGCCCGACCACGGCCACGATGTCCCCGGCCACCGCCCGGTCCACCTCCGTGTGCCGGTCGGCCTGCACCCGCAGAACCCGCCCGACCCGCTCCGCGCGCCCGCTTGCCGCGTCGAGCAGCGCGTCGCCCTTGGCCAGCGTGCCCGAGTACACCCGCAGGTAGGTGAGCCGACCGATGCCGGTCGTCTGCACCTTGAACACCAGCGCCGCAACCGGCGCCGCGGGATCGGCACGACGCACCTCAGCAGCCTGAGTGTCGTGAGTGCCCCGACCCACGCCGCGCACCGCCGGGCGGTCCAGCGGAGAGGGCAAATACGCCACGACGGCATCGAGCAACGGCTCGATCCCGCGGTTGCGGTAGGCCGCACCGCACAGCACCACGACGACCTCCCCGGCAGCAGTCAGGTCACGCAGCGCGGCGACGAGCGTCGGTTCGGACAGCTCGCCTCGTGCGACGAACTCCTCCAGCGCCACCAGGTGCCGCTCGGCCACCGCCGCTTCCAGTTCGCGCCGACGCCGCCGCGCCTCCTCGACCAGATCGCCGGGGACTGCGACGTCCGCCATGGCATCAAAACCGTCGGCCCATATCAGCGCCCGCATCCGCAGCAGGTCGACCACACCGGCGAACCCGGTCTCCCGCCCGATCGGCAGCTGGACGGCCACCGCCGCCGGATGCAGCCGCCGACGGATAGAATCCACGGCCGCGTCGAGGTCGGCGCCGGCCCGGTCCATCTTGTTGACGAACGCGATGCGCGGCACGGCGTACCGGTCGGCCCGCCGCCAGACGGCCTCGCTCTGCGGCTCCACCCCGGCGACCGCGTCGAACACCGCGATCGCGCCGTCGAGCACGCGCAGCGAGCGCTCGACCTCGTCGGAGAAGTCGACGTGTCCCGGCGTGTCGATCAGGTTGAGCCAGTGGTCGGCCCATCGGCAGCTCACGGCCGCGGCGAAGATGGTGATCCCACGGTCGCGCTCCTGCGGGTCGAAGTCGGTGACGGTCGTGCCCTCGTGCACCTCGCCACGTTTGTGCACGGCGCCCGTCAGATACAGCATCCGCTCGGTCACGGTCGTCTTCCCGGCGTCCACGTGGGCCAGGATGCCGAGATTGCGAACGCGGGCCAGGGAATCGAGGGTGGCGAAGGGGGTCAGGTCAGTACGCACGGTCTTGGATCTTTCGGGTCGCTGCGGAGACACAATAAGCAGCGCAATTCCCGGACCGGGCCACAGCAAGACAGCCGAAGAAGGACCCTCAGGAGTGCAGAACGTCCCGGGGCCGAATCAGAGTCCGGACAACCCTCAGCGCAAGCCGCGCAGCCGGCGCCGAGCCGGCGAAGACACCAGGATCACATCGAAACGAGCCCGGGAGACGCCGACGGCGAAGCTCTCGCGCACCATCGGAAACCCTCCCCTGCCCGGACGCCCGCACCGAACGGCGAACGTGTCGAAGCGACAGTAGACGCCGTGATCCCGAAGCGACACCGCTTTTCCGCGACCACCGCCAACGGCTCCGAGAACGACGACCTGACGACCCGTGTCCTGGTCGAGGCGGCCAAGCGCGCCAGCGGCGTGGAACATTTCGTGCTCATCTCGGTGATCGGCGCCGATACCGTGCCGATCGGCTACTTTAGGCGCAAGGCGGCTGCCAAGCGGATCGTGTCCGAATGCGGCATCCCCTTCAGCATCCTGCAGGCTGCGCTGTTCCACGACCTGACCCTCACCGCGGCAAAGGCCATGGCGAAGGCTCCCATGCTGCTGCTGCCCGGCGGCGTGTGCTGGCAGTCGGTTGAACTGCGCGATGTGGCGTGCCGCCTGGGCGAACTAGCGGGTCGCGTATCCAACCTGGCCGGGCCGTGCGTCTACACGCTAGAACAGTTGCAGCGCGACTGCCTGCGCGGTCGGCAAGCACCGGCAGCGCCAGCCATTCCGCATGAGGACCCGGCCCGGTTTCGTCGTTCATGGCCCAGGTCACTGTTTTCTCCAGTTATTCGCCCATGATGGTCGTGCTACTGCTCTGACCGGCCGCTCGGGTGAATGGCGCACGGCCGCGGGTGGGATTGGTCGGATGAGCGCATGGTCCGATCCGGCCTGCGCGAGAGCGGACGGCGCAAGGAGCGGGCGATGGCGTGGGTGGAGCAGCACGGGGGCGGTTTCCGGGTCCGGGCGCGGGCAGCCGGACGGGTCTACACCGACAGCGTGCACGCCGCGCGTACCGGGGCCGCCGCTAGGGCGGAGGAGCTGACCGGACAGGAGCGCACGCGGCGTGACGGGATCGCCGAACAGGTGCGCCAGGCTCGGGCGGCATCGGCGCGCTCGCGGCTGGGGCCGGACCCGACGCTGGGGGCCTGGGCGGCGCACTGGTCCACCACGCTTGCCGTCACCGAGGTGACGCGGGCGAACTACGAGTGCTACCTGCGGGTGCACATCCTGCCCCGGTTCGGGCACACCCCGCTCTCCCTGATCGGCCGCAGCGACGTGAAGGCCTGGGCGGTAGGTTTGCGCGCCCGGTACATGCCATCCACCGTCACCTCGATCACCGCCGTGCTCTCCGCCCTGCTGGCGGACGCGGCACGCGAACGGCTCATCCCGGTCAACCCGTGCCACTACCTGCGCCTGGGCCCAAGGCGCACCCGGCCACAACCGATCGCCACCCCGGCCCAGATCCACGCGATCGCCGCGCGCATGCCCCGCACCGAGGCACTCTTGGTGATCACGGCGGCGTACACCGGGATGCGCTGGGGCGAACTGGCCGGACTGCACCGCGACAACGTCGTACTCGACCCGCCCGGCAGCAGGGTCGTGCCGCACCTGCGGGTGGACCCGGACCTCGGCGCACTGCACGAGGTCGCCGGCCGACTATGGCTCGGGCCGCCGAAAACCGAATCCTCCGAACGGATCGTGGTACTGCCCCGCTTCCTGACCCAATTGCTGGCCGCGCACCTGGCCGAGCATCCGCATCGGTTCGTGTTCACCGGCCGCGACGGCGGACACCTGCGCCGCGGAGCGTTTCGCGCCCGCTTCTGGCTGCCGGCCCTGGCCGGCGACCCCGAGCACCCCGACCCGGACCGGCGGGGCCCGGTGTGCGCCGGGATGACCTTCCACCGGCTGCGCCACGCACACAAGACCTGGATGATCGAGGACGGCATCCCGGAGATCGCCCAGTACGCGCGGCTGGGCCACCGCACGCCCGGCGTCGCCGCCCGCTACGCCCACCCCACCTACGTCATGTGGCACCGGCTCCTCCAGGCACTGCAAACACGCTGGCAACACGCCGCGTCCACCGACGACACCCAAGGGCAGGTCCAGGCCGCCGAACTGATGGGCGACACACAGCTCGCCGCCGCATAGATCCACCCCACCGCCCGGCACGCGCCGCTCACGGCTCATGATCGACCCCCACCGCGCCAGCTCACGGCCCGAACCAGAAGACGCTGGTTCGGGCCGTGAGCACTTCCGGCGTTCTTAAAAGTTCCGCTCCCAGCACACACCAGCCAGACGCCGCCCACGTGCATGAACCAGCAGGTCAACGCCAGGAACACCTGATCGAAGTAGTCCGGCCATCGGCGAAAGCACCGTTCTGGGAGCAACGCGGGAGCAGAAAACCTGCTCCCGAAAGCGATCAGGGCCCTCACTGACTAACCGTCAGCATAGGCCCTGAACTGCACAAACGCGGTGGGCGATACTGGTTTCGAACCAGTGACCTCTTCGGTGTGAACGAAGCGCTCTCCCGCTGAGCTAATCGCCCGCGACGGGAAGACGATACCGCATCGGCGGGCCGATCTCCGAATCCTTTGGCGCCGGGGGCGTAGCGGGTGCGCGGGGGTGGGATGAGATAGGGGACTAGGTAGACGGGCTTGCGAGGGGACGGGGTGAGACGGGTGGAGGCGGTTCTGGTGGCGGGTCACTCGAGTGGATTACGTGGCGGATTGTTTAGGGCGCGGGACGGCGCGTCGGCGCGGGTTCGGGGGGTGGGTGTGGGATCGTCAAAGGCTGGGCATGGGGCGCCGGCGCGCAGGGCTGGTCGGCGACTCGGCGTTCAGCCTGACGGCGTAGACGTACCTGTGCATATCGGTCGTAGGGGTTTACCGACCACGCTCTGGTGGCATCTTGCCGACGTTCCGTGCGTAAGCCCCAGCGCACTTCTACGGGAAAGGCCGGCCGCCCATGAGCACTTCGGTGACCTGTGAGCTGCACCTGCGCCTGGTCGTGTCCAGCGAGTCCTCCCTGCCAGTGCCGGCAGGTCTGCGGTATGACTCCGCCGACCCCTATGCCGTTCACGCCACTTTTCACACCGGTGCCCAAGAGACGGTGGACTGGGTCTTCGCCCGTGAGTTGCTCTCGGAGGGGCTGCGGCGGCCGACCGGCTGCGGCGACGTGCGCGTGTGGCCATCGCGCAACCGGGGGCAGGGGATCGTGTGCATCGCACTGTCCTCGCCCGAAGGAGAAGCGCTGCTCGAGGCCCCGGCACGGGCACTCGAGTCGTTCCTGAAGCGGACCAATGCGGCCGTGCCGCCCGGGACCGAGCCTCGGCACTATGACATCGATGCGGAGCTTGCGCACCTGTTCGCGGGGAGCTGAGCGAGGCACGAGTAAGAGTGAAAATGTGTTGATGGAACCGCCGATCCTTGAAGGTTGAGGGTCGGCGGTTGTGTTGTGTGAGGGGGATTAGGGAGCGAAGGGGGTAGGGCGGGGCAGGGCGGCGTAAGGCGGGTTAGTGGGGGTCGGGGGTGGTGGCGGCCTGCTGGTGGAAGAGGGCGCGGACGGCGGTGGTGACGGGGCCGATGGTGCCGGTACCTACCGGCTTGCCGTCTAGTTCGGTCACGGCTTGGACGTCGCGCAGGGTGGAGGTCAGGAAGATCTCGTCGGCGGAGAGGAGGGCAGAGAAGGGGAGGGTGGGGGATTCGGTGGCGGGGAGGGACGACGTGGCGGGGAGGGGTGGGGTTGTGGGGGTCATGGCGGCGGTCCAGTGGAGGACTAGGGCTCGGGTTACGCCGGCTAGGCAGCCTGCGGTCAGGGCGGGGGTCTTGAGCTCGCCGTCGATGACTAGGAAGACGTTGGTTCCGGTGCCCTCACTCAGACGACCTTGGGTGTCCGCGAAGAGGGCTTCCGTTGCTCCTGCCGCCTTTGCGCGGGCTAGAGCGACGACGTTCTCGGCGTAGGACGTGGTCTTGAGGCCCGCGATGGCGGAGCGCTCGTTGCGGGTCCAGGGCACGGTGATGGCGCTTGTGCTTTCGGCAGGGCGCGGGACGGGGCCGATCGCGACGACCAGGGTCGGCTCGCCGTAGCCGCGCTCGGAGCCGAGCGGGGACGGGCCCGCGGTGTAGGTCACTCGGACGCGGGCGAAGTCGTGCGCGTCGTTGGCCGCGACGGTCTCGGCGATCGCCTCGCGGATCATGGACTCTTCGGGCTCGGGCAGGCCGAGGCCCCGGGCCGAGCGGGCGAGCCGTTCTAGGTGCCGGGTGACGGCGAAGACCGTCCCCTGGTCGGCTTTGAGGGTCTCGAAGACCCCGTCGCCGACCGTCAGGCCGTGGTCCACCGCCGACACCCGGGCCTCGGCCTCGGTGTGCAGTGCTCCGCCGCTGTTCGAGCCCATCCAGATCTTCACGTTCCGCCCATCTCGTCGGCCGGGGTCCCGCCGCTCGCCAGGGCCACGAGCCGGGCGGCCTTCAGCCGCGTCTCGTGCCACTCGCGGGTCGGATCGGAACCCCAGGTGATTCCGGCCCCGGTGCCGAAGCGCAACGTGGCGTCCTGGATCCAGAAGGTCCGGATGCCGACCGCCAGCCTGGCCGTGCGCCGGCTCGCGTCGACCCAGCCGATGGCTCCGCAGTATGGTCCCCGGGGAACCGGTTCCAGGCGGTTGATAATACTCAGCGCGCTGAGCTTGGGCGCTCCGGTCACCGAGCCGGGCGGGAAGGTGGCGGCGAGTAGATCGGGCCACGTCGTGCCCGGACGCAGGTGGGCGCGGACGGTGGAGACCAGGTGGACCAGGCCGGGGTGCTTCTCGACGACGCAGAGCTCTGGCACGGATATGCCACCGGGGCGGGCGACCCGGGACAGGTCGTTGCGCACGAGGTCGACGATCATGACGTTCTCGGCGGTGTCTTTGGGGAGGAGGTCTTGTTCCGTCCGCCCGGTGCCCTTGATGGGGCCGGAGGTGACGACGTCGGCTTCGCGGGAGAGGTAGAGCTCCGGGGACGCCGATATGACGTGGAGGTCGTGGTCGGGGAGGTTGACGATGCCGGCGTAGGGGGCGGGGTTGCCCCGGGTTAGACGGGCGGCGAGGCCGGCGGGGTCTGCGGCGGGGTTGATGGGGGCGCTCAGGACTCGGCAGAGGTTCGCCTGGTAGGCGTCGCCGGCGGCGATGTGCTCGCGGATGACCCGGACGCCGGCCTCGTACGCCTCTTGGTCTAGGGAGCTGCGCCAATCGCGCGGACGAGGGCCGTGCCAGGCCCCGGCGGGCTGCGGGGCGGGCCGTACGTCGGCGAACCTGGCGCAGGTCCACGCGCCCTCGTAGCTGCCCACCACGGCCCACCAGCCGGGCCGGTTGAGTGCGGCGGGGTCGTCCGACACCTCCTGCAGGCCGGTCGCGAGGAGTCCGGAGAAGTAAGCGTACGGGGGGTGCGGCACGGCGGCTGGTCGATCTCTGCAGTCGGACAAAGGGGGGCGGTGCCGCGGACCGCGCCGTCAGGCCGGATCGGGCCGGTTTATGGGCCCGCGATGGTGCTTCCGACGAAACTGGCGATCTGGGGATCCGCCAAACGAGTGTAAACGCCCGGCACTCCGGCGACGGCACAGCCGGCTCCCCAGCTGGTGATCGCCACGTCGGTCCACGTCCCGGGGATCGCTCCGGGGACGAGCAGCGGGCCGCCGCTGTCCCCCACGCAGGCGTCGTGCACCCCGTCGCCGCCGGCGCAGATCATCAGGTCGGTGCGCACGGCGGGTTCGTCGCGGCCGTTGAAGACGGAGGCGCACTGCTGGTCGGTGACGATCGAGACCTGGGCCTGTTCGAGCGTGCCGGGGTAGTTGACTGGGCCCCCGCCGCTGATGGGCTGCGCGGCAGTAGAGCCGTAGCCGATCACCGTGGCCACGACGCCGGGCGCGTCGGTGGCCCGGTCGCCGGAGCGGACCAGCGGCGCTGCCGCGATGCCGGTCGTGCGGGTGGAGAGGTGGAAGAGCGCGGCGTCGTAGTTCTCGGTGGCGGAGTCGTACGACGGGTCGATCACGATCCGGTCGACGCCGCGCACCTCTCCCCCGCTGCCCGAGATCTGCACCTGGTTCACCACGGCGGTCAGCTCCGCGGTGGTGCGGCCGGTGGCGCAGTGCGCGGCGGTGAGTACCCACTGCGGGGCGACCAACGTGCCGCCGCAGTACGGATAGTTGTTCTCGCGCATGGAGACCATGAACGGGTAACTGCCGGGCGCTGCGTTACTGCCGCCGACGACGGCGCGGGCCGGGGCAGGTAACGCGGCGGAGGTGAGGGTGTAGAGGGTGAAGGTAAGGGCGGTGACGAGTGGGGTACAGCGCGGGTGGAAGCGGGTGCGGCGGCTGGGACTGGGGCTGGAGCGAAGCGTCCGAGAGGGCATTGGCACCTTTCCACGGGGCGTGCGTGCAGAGGGGCGGTGGGGCAGGCGGTGTGGGCAAGAGAGGCGGATCCCGTCGGCCATAGTCACCGCGTTCATCGTCACCGCGCGCCTGGTTCCGCGCGCGGCGGGAACTGCCGGTCTCACCCGAACGACTGACCTCGGTTGGCCCGGACACGCGCGCGGCCAAACGAATTTGATCCGCCGCATGAATCCGATACAGTTCATCTCGTTGCCGGGCGGCCGAGGAAGGTCGGGCCGATCGGGGACGGAGCGGCTGATCAGGGCTTCCTGAGCAGAGGCTCGCGCGGACGTGGCTCAGTTGGTAGAGCATCACCTTGCCAAGGTGAGGGTCGCGGGTTCGAATCCCGTCGTCCGCTCGCGTGGAGTTCGCCATCCGGCCGCAGTCGCGGTCGGCCTGACGGCTTCCCCCACCGGTGGCGTGGCCGAGAGGCGAGGCAACGGCCTGCAAAGCCGTGTACGCGGGTTCAAATCCCGCCGCCACCTCCAGTGATGGTGGTCTCTGTGACCTGAGATGGCAGGTACTTCCCGGTCGTCACGGCCGGGCTTTCCCGGACGATTAGCTCAGCGGGAGAGCGCTTCCCTGACACGGAAGAGGTCACTGGTTCAATCCCAGTATCGTCCACTGATGATCATGTGAATGGATGCCCCGGGGCCGCGGACGGCCGCCGGGGCATTGCGTTGTGGCGCGGTACGGCCAGACTCGATCGCAGACACGCGAGACGAGAGGCAGGTCGAAGATGCCCTGGGAAGTACATGGAGTCGTTGCCCGCGGCAAGGGCGAGCCGGTGGCGCTGGAGACGGTGCTGGTGCCGGATCCCGGGCCGGGCGAGGCGGTGGTCCGGGTACAGGCTTGCGGGGTCTGCCACACCGACCTGCACTACCGCGAGGGCGGGATCAGCGACGAGTTCCCGTTCCTGCTGGGGCATGAGGCGTCGGGAGTGGTCGAGGCGCTCGGGGAGGGCGTGGATGGGCTGGCGGTCGGGGACTTCGTGGTCCTCAACTGGCGCGCGGTGTGCGGGAAGTGTCGGGCGTGCCTGCGGGGACGGCCCTGGTACTGCTTCAACACGCACAACGCTACGCAGCGGATGACGCTGGCGGACGGAACCTCGCTCAGTCCGGCGCTGGGGATCGGCGCCTTCGCGGACGTGACGCTGGTGCACGCCGGGCAGTGCACGAAGGTCGACCCGGCGGCGTCGCCGGCTGTCGCGGGGCTGCTGGGCTGCGGGGTGATGGCGGGGCTGGGCGCCGCGCTGAACACCGGGAACGTGGGGCGGGGCGATTCGGTGGCCGTGATCGGCTGCGGCGGAGTGGGCGGGGCCGCGGTGATGGGCGCGCGGCTGGCCGGGGCGGCCCGGATCATCGCGGTCGACGTGGACGACCGCAAGCTGGAGACGGCGCGGAAGCTGGGGGCGACGCACACCGTGAATTCGCGTGGGGCGGATGCGGTGGAGGCGGTGCGTGAATTGACCGGCGGGTTCGGCGCGGATGTCGTGATCGACGCGGTGGGCCTGCCGGAGACCTATCGGCAGGCGTTCTACGCGCGCGACCTGGCGGGCACCGTGGTCCTGGTGGGCGTGCCGACGCCGGAGATGCGGCTGGAGCTGCCGCTGCTGGACGTCTTCGGACGCGGCGGCGCGCTCAAGTCCTCCTGGTACGGGGACTGCCTGCCGTCGCGGGACTTCCCGATGCTGATCGACCTGTATCTGCAGGGGCGGCTGGACCTCGAGGCCTTCGTCACCGAGACGATTGGGGCGGGGGACGTGGAGGCGGCGTTCGGCCGGATGCGGGGCGGGGACGTGTTGCGTTCGGTGGTTGTGTACTGATTGTGGTGGTGGGGAGCTGGTGGGCGGGGGCTGAGTCTGGCGGGTCATGACATCCGATGTATGGGGGATGGGGTTCGGTGAATTGGGCGTTTTTTGGGGAGTTGGAGCGGTTTTTTGTTTCAGTGTGATTGACAGGTCCTACCTCTGGTGTAACTCTCCCTTACTGGCCGTGGAGTGGAAAGTGGGTCTGTGCCCTGACTAGGTGACGGAGGACCGTGGCCCGGTCCGTGCCGCCGGCGAGGTGGAAGATGAAGCGCCCGATACGTGGACCGATCGTGGCAGGGATCGCGGCAGCGCTGCTGGTGGCGGGGAGCGGGGCGGTCCCCGCGACCGCGCGCAGTGTGCAGACTGGAGCTGGGGCGGCGGGGACCTGCAACGCTGCCCCGGCCCCGTGGATGGACCGGTGGAAGAGCGCCGACGAGCGGGCGGGCCTGCTGCTGGCCCAGATGTCGCTCGACGACAAGATGCTGATGCTGCACGCGGTCTCGACCAGCACGCAGGCGCGGCAGGTCGGGCCGGTGCCGGCGCTGTGCATTCCGGCGCTGCTGCTCAACAACGGCTCGGCCGGAGTCAGCTCGGGCGGGGTCGTGCAGTATCCGGCGACCGCGCTGCCCGCGCCGATCGACGCTGCTGCCGCCTGGGATCCGAACATGGCGGCGCGGTACGGCACCGTGGAGGGGCGCGACACCCTGGACCAGGGCCGGAATCTGTTGGAGGGTCCTGACGTCAACATCGCCCGGGTGCCGCTGAACGGCCGCACTTTCGAGGCGTACGGCGAGGATCCTTACCTGGCCGGGCAGACCGCGGTCGGCAACATCGACGGCATCCAGTCCCAGGGCGTCATCGCGGAGGTGAAGCACCTGGCGGCGAACAACCAGGAGACCAACCGCACCACGATCAATGAACTGATCGACGAGCGCACGCTGCACGAGATCTACCTGCCCGCGTTCCAGGACGCGGTGGTCAACGGGCACGCGGGCTCGGTGATGTGCGCGAAGAACCAGGTCAACGGGCACTACTCGTGTGAGAGCACGGATCTGTTGAGTACGGATCTTAGGCAGGCGTGGGGGTTCAAGGGGTTTGTGACGTCGGACTTCACGTCTTGTCACAATACGTTGAATTGTGTTGCGGCGGGGATGAACATCGAGCTGCCGTCTGCGACGTACTACGGGGACGCGCTTGCGGCGGACGTCTCGGCGGGGACGGTGTCGATGAGCGCTGTCGACGGGCTCGTGTACCCGGTGCTGCGCACGATGTTCCAGTTCGGGATCTTTGAGCGGGCGGCGACGAGCCGGCCGATTGACGCTGCTGCGGAGGGGCGGGTTGCGCGCGCGGCGTCTGAGGCGGGGACTGTGCTGCTGAAGAACGAGGGCGGATTGCTGCCTCTCAGTACTCGTACGACGCACTCGATCGCTGTGATTGGGCCAGGTGCCGCCACTGCGGTGACGGGTGGAGCGGGAAGCCCTGATGTGGCGCCGCTGTACACGGTGAGCCCGTTGAGCGTGATTGCGGCGCGGGCCGGGAGTGCGGTGACGGTTAACTATGCCGAGGGGATGCCGCCGGTCAATCTTGGGCAGCAGCCGGCGATTCCTAGTAGCGCGCTGACGCCGGTCGGCGGTGCTGCGGGAGTGCATGGGTTGACGGCTCAGTACTTTGCGACGAGTGACCTTAGCGGGAGTCCTGTCGTTACCCGGATTGAGCCGTGGATTGATACGGACTACCACGCGATCGCACCAGTGGCTGGGCTGCCGGCGAACAACTGGTCGGTGCGCTGGACCGGCACGCTGACCGCGCCGACTACCGGCGACTACACGTTGTCCCTGAACAGCCATGGCAATGCGGTGCTGTACGTGGACGGGCAGAAGGTCGTCACGGACGGGGGCAGCTTCCCGGCCTCGACGGCTTCGGCGACGGTGCACCTGGTGGCGGGCGAGGCGCATTCGATCCAGGTCGACTACAAGGGCACGAGCACGATCGAGCTGTCCTGGGGGATGCCGGCCGGGGCGCCGAACGCCGAGATCGAGCAGGCGGTGGCGGCGGCCAAGGCCAGCGACGTCGCTGTGGTCTTCGTCGGCGACAAGGAGGCCGAGGGCGTGGACCGCAGCACGCTGTCCCTGCCCGGCTACCAGGACCAGTTGGTCCAGGCCGTGGCGGCGGCGAACCCGAACACCGTCGTCGTGCTGAACACCGGCGGGCCGGTGACGATGCCGTGGCTGGACTCCGTGGCCGGCGTGTACGAGGCCTGGTATCCCGGTGAGGAGGACGGGAACGCGATCGCGGCGCTGCTGTTCGGCGACGCCGATCCCGGCGGCCGGCTGCCGATCACCTTCCCGAAGAGCCTGGCCGACACTCCGGCGAACACCCCGGCGCAGTACCCGGGCGTGAACGGCGTGGCGACGTACTCGGAAGGCGTCTTCGTCGGGTACCGGCACTACGACGCCTCCGACCTCAGCCCGCTGTTCCCCTTCGGATACGGACTCTCCTATACATCGTTCCGATTCAGCCGTCTGACGGTTCCGGCGAGGGCACGGATGTCGGGCGGACAGGTGACGGTGGGCGTGGACGTGACGAATACGGGACGGCGGGCCGGGACGGAGGTGGTCCAGCTCTACGTCGGGCATCCGGCGGACTCGGCAGTGCCGGAGCCGCCGAACCAACTCGAGGGGTTCCAGAAGGTCGAGTTGCAGCCGGGGCAGACCAAGCATGTGGAGCTGAAGCTCGACGCGCAGTCCTTCGCGTACTGGAACACCGCGACGAACGGCTGGACCGTGCAGCCGGGCACGTACTCGGTGTCCGTGGGCTCCTCCTCGCGTGACCTCCCGCTCGTCGCCCATGTGAAGATCGGGGGCTGAGATGCGGCTGCGGACTCCGCGTCTGCGAGGCCTGGCGGCGGGCGGCGTCGTAGCGGCGCTGCTCGTGCCGGGGACGGCGGGGGCGAGTGCGGCGACGGGTGACGCTGCTGCGGGCTCCACGAGCGGGGCGAGCACGGCGTGGCACGACGGCGCGTTCCGCGAGGACGTGCCGGGCGTGGTCGGCCGCTCCGACGTGGTGCTGGGCCGGCCGAACGCCGCTCCGGCGCAGGCGATGCCGCTCGGCAACGGCAGCCTCGGCGCGGGCGTGTGGGCGGCGAACGGCTTCACCGCACAGCTGAACCGGGCCGATACGCTGCCCGACCGTCTCTCCCCCGGACAGCTGGTGATTCCGGGGCTGGCTGCGTTGACGGGGGCGGCGGACTATCGCGGTCGGCTGGACCTGTATGACGGAGTGCTGACGCAGTCCGGCGGTGGGATGACCGCGACGGCATATGTGCGCTCTGATACCGATGAGCTGGTCGTGGACGTGACGGGCGCCGATCCGGCGAGCGTGCAGAACGTGCAGCTGCACCTGTGGCAGCCCAGGACTCCGACGACGCAGGTGATCGGGTCGGTGGTCGGGGTACTGTCGCAGACTTGGGTCGACAACACCCAGCCCGGGGGCGGCGGCCAGACTTTCGGGGCCCTGGCGGCGGCGACGGCCGGCGGGCGCGACGTCACGGCGTCCGTAGTCGATCCGGTCACCGTGCAGCTGAGTTTCCAGCCGAACCGGGACGGCTCGTACCAGGTCGTGGTCGCCGCGCCGCAGTGGACCGGCGGCGACACGGCGAAGGTGGCCGCGCGGCTGGCGCGCGACGCGGCGCAGCGGCCCGCGGTGTTGCAGGGTTCGAGTTCCCGCTGGTGGAACAGCTATTGGCACCAGGTCGGGCTGATGGAACTGAGTTCGGCGGACGGCACCGCGCAGTACCTGGAGAACCTGCGCACGATCAGCCTGTTCGCCACTGCTGCGGAGCGGGGCACGGTCCGGCCCGGCTCGCAGGCCGGTGTGGCTGACCTCTTCGATACGTCGCAGGACACGCATTCCTGGGATCCGGCCTCGTACTGGGGCTGGAACCTGCGGATGATCGTGACGGCGAACCTCGGTGCGGGGGCCTTCGGGAACAACGACGGCTACTTCACCATGTACCGCGACGACCTGCCCTCGATCGAGAACTGGACCTCCAGCCAGTTCGGCGGGCTGGCCGGGGCGTGCGTGCCGGAGACGATGCGGTTCAACGGCGTCGGCATCCAGGTGCACCAGAGCGCCGGAGTGTGGGGCGTCAACCCGTATCTGGACTGCAGCAGCCAGGGCCCGGCCAACTACAACGCCAGGACCCTGAGTTCTGGCGCGGAAGTCGCCTACTTCGTCTGGCAGACGTATCTCGACACCGGCGATCTCGGTTTCCTGCGGCAGAACTATCCGGTGATGGCGGCCTGGGCGCGCTTCATGCTCGCCTACGCGAAGCCGGGGGCCGACGGATACCTGCACACCAGCCCGTCCAACGCGCACGAGACGCAGTGGGACGTCAGTGATCCGACCACTGACATCGCGGCGATGGACGCCGTCTTCCCCGAGGTGGTGCAGGCGGCCGGGCTGCTGCACCGGGACGCGGATCTGGTGGGTCAGATCACTGCTGCGCTGCCGAAGGTGCTGCCGTATCCGCGCACTGACGCGGCGACGCTCACCCAGCAGCTCACCCCGGCCGACGACGCGTCCGAGCTGGACGTGATCGGGATGTCGTACCAGCAGGCTGCGAAGGTCCACAATGTGGAGAACCTCGGCCTGGAAACGGTCTGGCCGTACGGGCTGATCGGCGATGACGGGCCGCTGGGCGATCTGGCCAGGCGCACGTTCACCGACCGCGCGTTCGTCGAGCGCAACGACTGGAGCCTGGACCCGATCGACGCGGCCCGGCTCGGGCTGGCCGACCAGCTCAGCGCGACGCTGGTGGAGCAGACCGAGACCTACCAGCAGCGCCCGTCCGGCCTGGCCTCCTTCGGCGCGAACTATCCGGAGCCGTACGCCGAGCAGGGCGCGGTCCTCACCACGGCGCTGCAGGACGCGCTGGTGCAGGACTACGACGGGGTGCTGCAGATCGCCCCGGCCTGGCCGGCCGGCTGGGACGCCGACGGGACCGTCTACATCCAGAACCGCGGCAGGGTCGACGTGCAGATCCGCGGCGGCACGCTGGAGACCGTGGCGATCGAGGCCGGGGCGAACGCGCCGATCCGGGTCCGAAATCCGTGGCCGGGCCGGCAGATCCAGGTCGTCAGCGGAAACGAGGGGTCGCAGCGGGTCGTGGTGCGGGCTACCACGGCCGCTGAGATCAGCATTCCGGCGCGGGCCGGGCGCGACTACCTCGTCGAGCTGGTCGGTTCGCCGACGACCGCGCTGCCGTACGTGCCGGTCAGCGGATCGCCCGCGACGACGTACCGGACGCTCGGACCGGTTTCGATCGGACTGGCGGCTGCTGCTGGATAGAAGCGGCCCAGGTGCGTGACGCGGTCGCCCTGGAGTAAGAGGAGTGAGAAGAGTGATGACTCGGCTCCCGGGCGACCGTACGGCTACGGCACGACGGTGACCGGCCAGCGGCCCGCCTTGACCAGTCGCACCGCGACCGAGCCGAGGATGCGGTGGCCGGCCTGCTCGGACGCGCCGATCACCACCGCGTCTGCCTTGAGCCGGTTGGCCAGCTCGACCAGGCCGTGGTAGGGGTCTCCCTCGGTCGTATGGAACTCCCAGCGCACCCGGCTGCCCGCAGGGAGCCGGTCGGCCGCCTCGCGCATCAGCCGCTCGAGGTCGGCGGCCACCTCGTCGCCGACCTGCGCCATGGCCGCGCCGACCTGCGGAGTGCCGGTGCCCATCGGCTTGACATAGGCAAGCACCAGCTTCGCGCCCTGCCGCCGGGCCAGGCCGGCCGCGTACGCCCCGGCCCGCATCGAGGAGTCCGAGCCGTCGACTCCTGCCACGATCACCAGCGGGCCGTCCGTGCCAAGTTCGAACATCGCGTCCTCTTCCCTTCGCCGCCGCCCGGCGCCGCGCACGGTCCTGCCACGAGCGTATCCGGCGCGGTGGCGGTCAACCACCAGGCTCTCGGCAGGGACCTTGACAGCATGATGGTCTAGTCCAATCATGGCGTGCAGTGGTTCATACCACTGTGCTTGAACACCGGGCTTGGACACCGTGCTCGAACACGAAGACAGACCCCTCATCGCCGGACGGCGCACCGGCACTCCCGCGTCCCACATCCACTGTTGCACCCGGCTGGAGTATCCATGCGCTTACCCGCCACGCGTTTGTCCACCAAGGTCCGGGCCTCCCTGGCCGCCCTCACCGTCGCCGCCGGAGCCTCCGGGCTCGTAGCCGTGGTCGGCGCGGGTGCGGCCCAGGCCGCGACGGCCCTGCCCGCCCACGTGTTCGCCCCCTACTTCGAGGCCTGGAACGGCGACAGCCTGTCCGGCCTCTCGTCCCAGTCCGGGGCGAAGTACCTGACCATGGCCTTCCTGCAGACCGCGTCCGCCGGCTCGTGCACGGTCGACTGGAACGGCAGCACCAGCACCCCGGTCTCCTCCTCGGTCTTCGGCAGCGACATCAGCACGATCCAGGCGAACGGCGGCAACGTCATCCCGTCCTTCGGCGGGTACACCGCGGACACCACGAACACCGAGATCGCGGACAGCTGCACCAACGTCAGCTCGATCGCCGCGGCCTACGAGAGCCTGGTCACCACCTACAACGTCACCCGGATCGACCTGGACACCGAGGCCAGCTCGCTGACCAACAGCGCGGGCATCGACCGGCGCAACAAGGCCATCGCGCAGGTCGAGAGCTGGGCCGCGAGCACCGGGCGCACGGTGCAGTTCTCGTACACGCTGCCGACGACCACCACCGGCCTGGACTCCTCGGGCCTGGCCGTGCTGCAGAACGCCGTGTCGAACGGCGCCCGGGTCGACGTCGTCAACATCATGACGTTTGACTACTACAACGGCGCCACGCACGAGATGGCCACCGACACCGAGAACGCCGCGGCCGGCCTCTACAACCAGCTCACCTCGCTGTACCCGTCGAAGACCACGGCGCAGAAGTGGGCCATGATCGGCGTGACCGAGATGGTCGGCATCGACGACTACGGCGCGGCGGAGACCTTCACCACCGGCGACGCGGCCACGGTCTACAACTGGGCCGTGGGCAAGGGCATCAACGAGCTCTCGTTCTGGGCGCTGCAGCGCGACAACGGCGGCTGTCCGGGCACCGTGGGCGCGGGCGCCTGCTCGGGCATCTCACAGAGCACCTGGTTCTTCAGTCACGCGTTCGAGCCCTTCAGCAGCGGCACCACGACGCCGACCAACGACTTCTCGGTCTCGCTATCCCCCGCGTCCGCCGCGGTCAATCCGGGTGCGTCGGCCACGAGCACCGTGAGCACGGCGGTCACGTCGGGCTCCGCGCAGACGGTCACCCTGTCGGCCTCCGGCGCGCCATCCGGGGTGTCGGTCTCGTTCAGCTCGGCCTCGGTCACGGCGGGCGGCTCGTCCACGGCCACGATCACCGCCTCGTCCTCGGCGGCGCCGGGCACCTACTCGATCACGGTGACCGGCACGGCCTCGTCCGGGAGCCACAGCGCCACATACACGCTGACGGTCAACGGCTCGGGCGGGGGCGGCTCCGGGTCGGTCGTCAACGGCGGCTTCGAGACCGGCAGTCTGAGCCCGTGGACCGGCCAGTCCGGCGACGCGGTGGTCTCCAGCCCGGTGCACGCGGGCAGCCACGCCGGGCTGATCGCGCCGACCGGGAGCCAGACCGGCGAGCTGGACCAGACGCTGGCGCTCAACGCGAACACCAGCTACACGCTGACCGCGTGGGTGCAGGGCAACTACGCGTTCATCGGCGTGAGCGGCGGGGCCAGCGCGAGCACCTGGACCTCGGCGAGTTCGTGGACGAAGCTCACCGTCGCGTTCACCACCGGCTCGTCGGGCAGCGTGACCGTGTTCGTGCACGGTTGGTACAGCCAGGGCAACGTCTACGCGGACGATGTCTCGGTGAGCTAGGCGCGCATTAAGTCAGCCGGCTGTTCGGCGGGACCTCGACCCGGTCAACGGGGTCGCAGGTTCCCGCCGAGCAGTCCGGCGATCATCGTGTCGAGCTGACTGATCCGCGCGGCCAGGGCGGTGGCGGACAGGTAGAAGCCGAAGAGGATCGCGATCAGCGCGTGCGAGGCCTTCAGCTGCGCCCTGCGGACCAGGAACAGCACGGCGAGGCCGAGCAGCAGCGTGATCGGGAGCGACACTTGCACGGGCGGACGCCTCCTTCCGGAGCGGCCGCCCGATCCGCTCGAACCAGAGCTTATCCCCCGAAAAGCTACTTCCCCGGTTCATCCCCACCCCCAGACGCTCCGGTTCGCCCGTCGGATGAGCCGCTATCCTCGGCAGCGTGCCGACTACCTCGCCCGAGCCCGTGTTCGACCCCGCCGAGCAGCCCGAAGAGGCGCAGCGCAGCGAACCCGGGCGCAGCGAACCGGGGCGCGACGAACCCGGACCGGGCGCGCCGGCGGTGCAACGGCGCAGCCGGGCGTACCGGGACGGCGCGCTGGTGGCCGAGAACTTCCCGATGGCGGACCTGTCCGACTGGCTGGAGCACAAGGACGCGACGGTCTGGCTCGACCTGCCGGACCCGACCTCCGCGGAGCTGGCCGAGCTGGCCGAGGAGCTCGGGCTACACGAGCTGGCCGTCGAGGACGCGGTCCGGGGCCGGCAGCGCCCGAAGCTCGACCGCTATGAGCATCATCAGCTTTTCAACGCCTATGCGGTCAAGGTCGTCGACGGCCCGCGCCTGGAACCGATCGCGATCACCGCGTTCCTGACCAAGCAGGCCCTGATCACGGTGCATCGGGAGGGCCAGTTCGGCGTCGAGGACATGGTCGCCCGCTGGGACGCGTCCCAGGACCTGATGAAGCACGGCTGCGGGTTCCTGATCTACGGCCTGCTCGACCAGGTCGTGGACAGCTACTTCACCGCGCTGCAGACCTTCGACGACATCGCCGAGGAGCTCAGCGACCAGGTTTTCGACTGGGACGGCGGGCCGGCCGGGGACGAGGTACGCCGCCTCTACGACCTGCGCCGCGCACTGCTGACCGCGCGGCGGGTGATCTCGCCGATGCGCGAGGTCATCAACTCACTGATCCACCTCAAGCAGGACCTCGGGATGGCCAACTCCGAGCTGATGCCGTACTACCAGGACGTGTACGACCACGCGATCCGAGCCGCCGACTGGACGGAGAACCTGCGCGACCTGATCGGGACCATCCGGGAGACCCAGCTGACCATCCAGAGCAACCGGATGAACCTGATCATGAAGAAGGTCACCAGCTGGGCCGCGATCATCGCGGTGCCCACGGCGGTGACCGGTTTCTACGGGCAGAACGTGCCGTATCCCGGCTTCAGCACGACGGCGGGATTCTGGACCTCGACCGGGATCATCCTGGCCCTGTCGATCGCGCTGTACGTGGCCTTCCGTCGCAGGGACTGGCTATAGCAGGCTGATGAAAACCATGGCTCCGGCCCCGTCGTTCACGCGGCGGGGGCCGGGGCCATGAACTTTTCCGGCCCACCGACCGTGATCGTTATCCGAGTGCTGTCTGCCGACGCCGCTCCCGGCGCGAGGCAGGCCCCTTATCTATGACGGCTCAGATATATGCGATGTGCCCGGTGCGAGCGATGCATTGACCGGAAGCTTAGGTAAGCCTAACCTAATCTTCATTCTTCCCGGCTCGCATCCGAGGTGACTGCCCATGCCCACGTCCAATCAACTGCTCGCCTTGCTGCCGTCGTCCACCGCCCCGCTCCCGTCCACCCCGCTCGGCCCGTTCGAGGACAGCGCGGTGGCCTGGACAACCTGGGTGACCCTCATGGGATTCGTCGGCGTGACCGCCCTGGCCCTGCTCTGCGCGGGTCCCGCGGCCCGCCGGATCGGCGCGGACACCCTCGCCGCGGTGACCGCGCGGCTCGCCCGGGCCGCGCTCGTGCTCGGGATCCTGGCCGTACCCGCGGCGCTCACCGACCTCGCCTATTCCGGCGATACGGGCACTTTCGACTACGGGGCCGCCTGGAGCTCCCTCTACGACGGCAGCAACGACGGCCGGCTCTCGGGCCTCGAGGTGACCTTCGTCCTCATCGGCGTCGCCCTGGTCGCCCCGCTGGCCTTCCGCAGGCTCGCCACCGGCCCGGCCCGGCGGTGGCTGCTCGCGGCGGGGCTGCTCGCCGGGGCCGTGGCCCTGGGCACCACCAAGTTCCCCGACGTGGTGCCCGACAACTGGGGCCGCACGATCTTCGAGACCGTCGTCTGGATGCTGCACCTGCTGGGCGGCGCGGTCTGGCTGGGCGGCGTGGCCGGCCTGGCGCTGCTCGCCGCCCCGGGCGCGATCGCCGCCGCCGACCGGCACGCCTTCTGGTCCCCGGCGATCCGCCGCTTCTCAGCCACCGCCATGGGCTGCGTCGCCGCGATCACCCTGTCCGGGCTGTTCCTCTACTGGGAGCACGTCGACGGCCCGACGCAGCTGTTCACCACGATGTACGGACGCGTACTGGGGGTCAAGATCCTCATCTTCGGCACGCTGCTGCTGCTCGGCGCCTCCAACCAGTTCTGGCTGCACCCGCGGATCGACGCGCTGCGGGCAGCGGGCGACCACCGGCCCCTGCGCACGATCCTGGCACGGCGGTTCCCCGCGGTGGTCGCCCTCGAGGCGCTGCTGGGCATGACAGTGGTCTTCGTCGCGCCCTTCCTGCACGGCTCCGCCCGCAACCAGGCCTTCCAGGCCGGCGCGGTGCGGAACGCCACCGGCGACCTCGCCAAACTGCCCAAGATCCCCGCCAAGCAGGTCAGCGCCTCGACCTGGGCGCTCGGTACCTTCGAAACCCTCGCCGTCATCGCGGTGATGGTGGGCGGCTACTGGCTCTCCGGCCGTCTCGCCCGCCGACGGGTCGCAGCAGGCATGGGCAACCTGGCCGAGGCATGAGCCAGGCGGCCTCGGTCTGAGAGGGCGTTTGAGGGGGATTTGCCGGGTGAAACAGCCCATGAGCTGCGTCTGGCCGCGCCGGCCGAACCGCCACGACCAACACCGGGTCGAGGCGATCCACCCGGCTTGCCATACATGCTCCTGAACTGTTTCACCGTGCCTGCTCGCCTTGCGCCAGGAATGTGCCGCTCTTCGACGGATCGAGTTACGGCAAATCCCCCTCAAACGCCCTCTGAGCTTGAGATTTGAGGACGGCAAGATCTTTTGTGGTGCAGTCGTGTGATCGACTGGCAATAGGCACGGCCACCTGGCATTCTTCGGAGTTATCTAAGGACTCGAAGAAGGGCGGGTGGCCGTG
>Ga0307507_10003289_pt1 | contig 31753 bp, 10 predicted proteins | sample 7_EM_MG_FD_207223 | JGI IMG/M metagenome (GOLD analysis project Ga0307507, IMG submission 207223) | Populus trichocarpa ectomycorrhiza microbial communities from riparian zone in the Pacific Northwest, United States - 7_EM | ecosystem: Host-associated > Plants > Roots > Unclassified | place... | reverse complement strand
ATTTAAATTATTAAAATTTATTATTAAGTGGTTGTTAAGATATTAAAGTGTGATTTTTCCATTTTTTGGTGTGTTTTTGAAGTGATCAGCTCACCCATTTGACCAGCTCACCCGTGAAATACGTTAATATAATATTAGTAGCTAAATATTTTATTAAGTACGTCTTTAAGCTATATAGACTTTCTAACTTAATAATATATAACTATAGAAGCTGGTTTATTTTAGACTTTTAGCAAGCTTTATATAAACAATTAAGTATTTAAATATAACTCTTAACTGTATTTTATTTAGAAATAGATAGTTAAACTAAAATTGCAAACATAATTATAGAATAATTATAAGGTGAGGATGTGGATAGGGAGCTCAATAATGGAACAATAGGGTATATTGTATAGATAGACGAATCCTTAAGGGAAAAAGGAGGAGTCTATGTGCGAGGTAGGAAGGGTTTTCCCTAGGTATGTGCAGTGTATATACCTTATAGGCGAGTCACCCCTAGGTTGCCCTAGGGTCGCCTATCCCTTGCGGCTATATAACTATCTACTTAGGTTTTACCTAATAATGCCCCCCTTTTTAAAAAGGATTGTCCCCAATTCTTTATATGCTTAAGCCTTAATAAAACCCTATAAAAACCTTAGTAAGGAAAAAAAAATTAAAAGGGAAAGAGCGTCTTGATTTTGCGTATAGAGAGATAGGTGGTATATATACGCGGCGTGAGGATATTAAGGAGCTTTAACCGCCGGTCGAAGTTGTTTAATTAGTTAGATTTGCCTTGCTAAGACTCCTCATATTTAACTGAGCTAATAGTGATTTTCTATCCCTGGGATGGAAAATCCTAATTAGTCCGTTTAGGGCTTATCTAAATTTAGTAGACCATTAAAAATATTCTAAAAGATTGCTTGTGTAGGTAGGTTGCTGGTACCTTATAGGTAGGTTGTAAGTTATTTATATACAGCCAGACTTATAGGTGGTAAGGCAGTATGCCTGTTAAATCCACCATTAACCCCATACTTTGGCCTTGCGCTATACCGGCGTAGCACCATATATACTTTATAGGTAGGTTATAGGTTACTTATATACAGCCAGATTTGTGGATGGCAAGGCTATATACCCATTAAATCTGCTACTAACCTATGCTTTAGCCTTATGCGTTATCTATATAGTATATACATAGAATAGTATATAAATTATTGGTATAGGTTACTGCTAGCGGGTTACTAGTAGGTCTTAGACCCTAGTTAAGTAGACCTATTCTTTAACATAATAATCTGCTAAGCTGGTATAGAGTAATAAACTAGGTCTAGGAAGGGTGCTTTCTAAATTAAGCTTTATTGGCGTATACTATAACTTCGCCTACAAGTTACCTGCGAGTCGCCAATATAGCTAGGTTGTGTTAGAGTGTGGCTTATATAGGATATTAATAAATCGCGCTTTACCCTATATATATACTGCAGTTCCTATTACAAGCATTACTTGTTCTTTAATTCCCTAGGATGTCCTCTGCTCCGCTTTAGTCCAGGTTATATCTTAGCAGCAGCACTTGCTTTTCGCCTACGCTTTAGCTATAAGGCTGGGGTATTCTGCTTGCGGTACTTATCTAGTAATTATTAATAATTCTTAAGTTCTGTCTTATATTTCTATTTGTCATACTTATTTGGCCATTCTAGCTATTTAATAAGGTACTATAGTTATCTAGCATAATCCTAGTAGGTAATAATTGCTTCTACTTCCCAGCTGCCTTCCTTAAGCTCTTCTACTACTAGGGGTTAGAACCTAGGGTGTAACCTATAAGGCTCTAGTAAGGAGATATAAAAGACTAGGTAGAGCCGTGCTATAGTAGGTAGGAGCTTTAGCTTATATACTTACTGCCCTACGTGCTTTAGGATCTAAAACGGTTCTATAAACTTGCTGTTAAGTTTCTTATAGTGACGTTTTGTGTGGATATTCTTAGAAGAGAGTAGGACTTGTTTACCAACAGCGAAATACTTAGCTAGATAGTGACAATTGTAGTATTTTGCTTAAAGCTATTAGGCGTGCATTATTAATGCTGCCGCTGCCTTATAGATGCGTCTCTACAAGTTTAATATTTATTAACTTAGACCCCTCCCTACTTTACTACGTCAGGAAAAATTTTACTAGCATTTGATTTTACTTTTTAGCCATTTCAGCATTTCTAGCATTTTCCAGCATTTTCTAGCATTTAGCCGCCAAATGCGGTATTTATAACTAAGTACTAGCATTTAGCTGCTAAATGCGGCATTTATAATTAAGTCTTAGCATTTAGCTGCTAAGTGCTAATTGTAAGATTACTAAGCATACATAAAAGTATAAATTTCATAAATTTTATTTACTTATTAATATTAGTAAGCATATATAAAAGTATAATTTTATAATTTTAATAATTTTAATAATTTCTATATTTTATATATACTTTATTAATAAATATTAAAGTTACTACCCCTGTAAAAATCTCGCTAAGGCTTTAGCGCATCACAAAAAAATTTACTAGCATCTTAAGTTAGGTTTATGCTAATCTAGCAATTTCAGCATTTAGCCGCATCTAGTTACATTTTGCGGCCATATACTACACCGCCAATAATAATGCTGCAATTTACGGCTAAACGCTGCCTTAATAATAACAGTGCTGCAAGCTGTAGCTTGTTATAGTATAAGCCGACTATTATAGTATAAGCTAACTGTTAAGGTACAAGGCGAAAGTATATAATTAATATCGCGTAAAGATCTAGGTAGGAGGTAAGGTAGTATATATACACATCGCTTAGGGGTTAGGTCTGTGCTTATGCATATGCATACGCTTATAAGCTAAATCATAACAACGCGTCTTAGTTCTATAATACAGCTTAATGCTCTCTTAGAAATAATAATCCTAGAAATATTTTAGTTAACTAAGTTTACGCTACTACTTACAAGTTACTTAAAGACACGTCCCTTAGCCCACGTATACATCACTATACAGTAGTAACAGGTTTCGCCATATGGCAACTATATATAGTGTTTAGAACTATCTACAGTTGCATTATACTCTTACAATCATTACTATTATTAGATAGTCTTAGCGTCTTCCTTCTTACCTTAGCCTAATTTCAAGCTTTAATTAGCCTTCTCCTTATACACCAACTTCTGCAGTAATAACATAAATTTAGTTAACTTTAACATCCTCTACTTAATACTCAACTTCCGATTAGCTATAATAGTACTATAGCAGACAGGCTCAGTCTATCCTTATTAATCTATCTAAGCGAACAGTTGCTTTACCTCCAAGAGCTTGTGGCTTGGCTTGACCATAATAGTATAATTTACGCGCTATAGGTTAATAGATAGCCCAATTAATACAAAGGTGCAAAGTAGGATCTACTTAGAGTTATTAGTATTAAAGGTTTGCCTAGCCTCGGCCTTCTTAATATTGGACATGCCAGCTACATAGCGGAGCACCTTGTCTTTGCCGTATTCTTTACACAGCCTATTAAACCAACAAGCTAGTGTAAGAGGTAAGTAAGTAGTAATAACAATCTTACACGCTAAACCGTCCGTCCGTTTTTCAACATAAACGTAATTACAGATTTTTTTAGCTTTAAAGAACTTTGCATTCTGTTAAAAATGGCGGTTAAGTATATTAGTAAACTCCTTTCTAAGCAGGTTAGTAGTCCACTTAGTAACAATTGGGTCCTTTAGTATACAACTCCAAGTTTTTAGGCATTTATTATTAGACTCGATTATAATAGGGGCTTACTGGTCCCAGTATTGGACAATCTAGGCTACACTCGCTGCTGTTTTCGCGTTGGTATATAACTTAGCTTAGGTAAGTTTTGGTATCTCAGGTTTAGTATTTAGATCGCTGCCATCTTCCTCCTATATAGCCAGAAGTTCCTTATATCAGCACCTCTACTCTATACTTACTTAGTTCTCTATAGCTGTAATTATAACCACCTCAGTATTATTAGGATTGGCCTGTAATATAACTAATTCAAAATAGCTATTCTTTAGGATAAGCTTTTGCTGGTTAAACCAGAGTATTGACTCCCCTCTACATATCTAAAACGTTGGAATAACTATACGGAAAAATGCAGCCAGTTCGCTAAATTTCTTATCTACTATTACTCTAGTTGGGTTAGTCTTTGCATCCTTACAGAGACGGTTAAATTCCTTCTTCTTTAGCTAGATGGTTTCTTCTTTAAGCTTAAGCAGTACTTTAAACTCCATTCCCTTCAGCCTATCTACTTCTTCCCACTTAGGCCTCTTTAATCCTGCCATAATAAACCGCATTGGTTGCATTAGGCTCCTATTATTAGGCGTACTAGACGCACCCTACACAGCAGGGCTGCAATTATACGCTATACGGTACTCCTTAACCACATCCTAAATAAACAATATTAAGACTCTACTAGTTGCGTCTAGGTGGCATTTATCCTAGAGGATATACCTAACCTATATTACACTCTTTAATTTCTAATACAATCTAGTGGTTTGGCTATTTAGGTGTTTCTATATACTGGTTTATATGGTAATAAACTCATATATTAGTTATGTGGCAATATAATTTCGCGTAGTAATTAAAAGAAATTGGGTTAAGTATCTTAGCGCTAATAATTCTATTATATTAGGGGCAGGGTAATAATTATTCTTAAACCTAGCTTTACCCTATAGGTGTAATAGGGAAGTCTTATTAACCGGATATATATTATTGTCATTCTCCTATTATTCCTTATTGGTCCACTTAAGAGCCTTACAGATTTACCGCCATTTATCCCTTTTTAGTTTACCAAACATCTCAACTTTTTTATAGCTAGGGGCGAGAATTGTAATCTAGGGCGGGTTGGGGCGCTTTATAATCGCGCTATCTTGTAATATTGCATTTACGTCCTTTAGGAATCCTAGTAGGCCTAGGGTCAGTATAAGGACGACTAAGCAGCCTTACTGTGGGTCTATAGGGTATAGCTTCTTAGAGTTATCTTCGCAGTAGCATATAATTAGCTACTTTGCTACCTGTGGGCATTTTATATCTGGTAGGTGCATCTTAGGTAGGTAGCAGGTCATATCCCTAGCGGCTTAGGCCTTTTAAACATCCATCACGTTCTAATAATAAAAGTAGTTTATTAGCTATTAAGTAATTATTTATATAGTCTTGCCTGCAATAAGCTTACTGGAAACCGAAGGCATAGAGTCTATCCTATTAGGAGACATGAACCTCCACTACCTGCGGTGGGGGGGTATCCATGTCGCTGCTGAACGATAGGTAGAGTGCCTACTAAAAGCTATAGACATCTGGGGCCTTAAGCTGGCCACTCCCCCAGGAGCAATTACGTGGCAATGAGGCACCGCCAGAAGTACAATTGACCTTACATTTATGGACGATGGCCTATACTAGAGACTTAAAAGGTGCATCCCTAAAGAAGAATGGGCACTCACCTTAGACCATATCCCTATCTAGATATAGCTAGATTTGGATATCAAGGCGCAACTAAATAGTAAAAGATACGCAATAAGGAAGCTTAAGATAGACAGTTTCCTTAATACAGTTAAATAATAACTTTAAGACCTAGAAGAAATCCACCCAATACCAAATAAGCGAGGCTTATTAGCTACCCCTAAGGAAATTAACCAAAGACTAGAAAGGATCCAGGCAGCAATTAAAAATAGGCTAGAAGAGCATTGCCCGGTCTTAAAACTAGGCCCCTATACGCGACACATATGGTCCGCATAATGCGTGGTTCTTATGGCTAGCCAATAACGAGCAAGAAGGAAATATATAAGTAGCCACAACCCTAAAGATAAGAGACAATACAAAGATATAAGAAACCAGCTAAAGAATACCCTAAAAAAAGAAGCAAGAAATAACTGGAGACGGTTTATAAACAAACACACTATTAAACTAAGTATCCCCTATAATAAGGGCCTTTAGACTATAGCAAGATGGGCAAAGAAAAAGGCGGGACGCCTAGCAGAAGACCTATACCTACTACCCCTACGAAGAGCAGGCGAACCATAGGCTATAAGTAATAATAATAAGAAGGCGAAGATCCTTATAGAAAGATTTTTCCTCTAACCGGCTCTAGTAGACCTTAGTAATATCACTGGTAAAATACCGGTGACTTGCCTAAGGGTTAATAGCAATATAACAACCAAAGAAATGGCTAGAACTATTAGGCGCCTCTTAAATAATACAGTACTAGGACTAGATGGGATCCTAAACAAAGCCTTAAAGACCTATAGTCCACTTATAGCACCTTAGCTTATAGATGTAGCCAGAGTATGCTTTATAATAGGCTACTACCTATAACTCGGAAGATCTATAACAACAGTTGTCTTATAAAAAGAAGGCAAAGCAGACTACTTAATCCCAGGAAGCTACCGCCCTATTGCCTTAGAAAACACCCTAAGCAAGATCTTAGAAAAGGTTATAGCGGACCATATAGCAGACACGGTAGAGGAACACGCCCTACTACTATAAAGCCAAATAGGGGCAAGAAAGAATCGCTTAATACTATTAGCACTTATACTACTCGCTGCTACCATTAAAACCGCATAGGCTATGCGTAAGGACTTTATAGTATTAATGCTTAGCCTAGACATTAGTGGCAACTACAATAATGTACCCTATAAGCGCCTCCTATATATCCTTAGGGCAAAGGGCTTCCCAGAATAGATTATACAATTTGTTTAAGGGTTTATAGGCCAGAAAGAGACATTACTGGTCTTTAGCAGATACTAGAGCCCCCCTATTATAGTTGTAATAGGTATACTATAAGGATTACCTCTTTTACCTATACTCTTCCTTTTCTTTATAAGCAACTTACTTAACACCTTTAAGGAAGGGGCGACCCAGGGGATAGGCTTTATTAACGATATAAACCTAATTATATATAGGCTAACAGCCGTAGAGAACTGTAGAACACTAGAGAAAGCCTATAATATTTATATAGAATAGGCAAGACGACATAGAGTCTAATTCTTACTAGAGAAATACCAGCTAATCCATTTTATAAGAAAACGCAACTAATCTATAGATCTCTAGTATATAATCTATATTTAAGGCTTTAGGGGTTAACTAGTTTAGGGCCTAAGGGTATTAGGAGTATGGGTAGACAGTAAGCTCTGGTAGAGCGCATATGCGGTATAAGCGGCCCGTAAGGGCTAAGCACAGTATTTGTATTATCTAGGATCGTTAATTCTATATAGGGTCTATGCTTCTAGAGGTCACGCCTACTATATACAGCAGTTGTCTGGCTAACTATAATATATAGATCCAGTATTTAGACCATTGGAGAAACCAAGAAGGGCCCCCCTAAATCACTTCTTAAACCACTCTAAAAGGTCTAAACAGCCTGCCTTTAGAGTATAATAGGCGGGTATAAGCAAACGGCCACAGCACTGCTTAAGAAGGAAGCCAATATTCCCCCCCTATAACTATATATTAAAGCCGCTGCAATATAAAGGGCGCAAAGTAAACATAACTCTAATGTTACAAAGTATATCAAGACACGCTTAAATAAACTATAGAGGGACCCTAGGGCGCCTTATAGGAGAATAAACCAACAACCCCAAAGTAGGGAAGAGATATTGGAGAAATAGGTAAAGAAAGCAGAAGAAGAATAGTGCTGCGTTAGGGCTTAGGCCTATATAGAGGAGGAAGGGAGACGCGCAAGAGGCCAGTAAAGACAACAGTAAGAAAGAGAAAGGAGCCAAAGTAGAGTATAAAAGAACACTAGGAAACTATCTTCCGTAATATAATACTAGTTAGACCAACACTAGAGAGGCGTATAGGAGTTAAAGGTATAGAGGCTAATTTAGGCAAGAGAAACCTAAGCCGTGGCATAGTTAACGCTATAGGGGGTAAACACTTAAGAGCTCTAAGAAGGCCTAACAAAGGCAGAAAATATAATAGCAATACTTTTAAGAACAGGGATAATAGGACTAAAAGATTGGCTCTACTGGGTAGGTGTCCTAGTAGGCAGCCTAAGATATAAATGTGGCTGGCTAAGACAGACACCAAAACATGTAATACTATTATGCCCCCTACACACCAACTAAGAAGCTATACTCTTAGTAGCTGGCATAGAGAACTATAATATACTACTCTTAATATAAAAAGGTCTTAAGGCGGTTACCCAGTAGCTTATTAGCTAAAATGTACTAGACCAGTTTTAGGTTGCAAAGGAAATGGTAATAGAAGGCAAAGGGGCGAGTAATAGGCGCCCCCTAATAACTCTACAGTAGTAGAGTAAAGTTTACAATACTAGCGCGTCCGTAGGCTTGTTACGGCAGCAGTGGTTCCCAAGGAGGTCAAAAAGTAAGGTAGTAGAGCACTATAGGTGACTTATAGGCGCCTTATAGGCGAGTCCTAAAAGGCGGGGAGACGGATTACAGGGTTTTCTTAAAAGAGTTTTCTCCCCACATGTATATAAGGAGTAGTCCGCGTGGGCCCAATAGGGATCCGAATTGGACGTTAAGCAATGAATAATATATATATAGTCTTGCCTGTGCCAGGTTTATCTGCATAGATACCGCCTCCTTTAATTATCCTCTCTTGCTTAAATACCTAAGCTATATATACTACTTAGTATAGGCTAAATTTAAAGCCTAATGCAAGGCCCTAATTAGGGAGTTCGATTAGGGCGGTCTTAAAGAGTACTTTTAATAAGACAAGTAGGAAATACTTTAGAGTAAGCAGAAGATCCGCCTCTATTATATACACTAGTGCGCTATCTAGGTTATCCTTTCCGGCCTTATAGAGCTAGGCTAAGAAATTTTACTGGTTAAGTTCTTCCTCTACGTCTATATCTTGGTTGTTATTATTAACTAAATCCTTATCTTAGTTGTTATTATTAACCAAATCCTCATCTTAGTTGTTATTATTAACTAAATTCTTCTCTTTATCTCCACTCTCTATGTCCTTAGAGTTAGTATAATATAGGAACTAATTATTATATCCACCAGCACGTTGCGGCAATTTGCTGTCCTCTGTGGTAACATCTTAAGGGGTATTAACAGTTGGTAATATGGTAGTAGGGTCATCTATTATATTATTAGGCTAGTATGTACCTTTAGGTTCAGTAATAGGTTACGGTAATTTACTATTATCTGTGGCGATTTCTTTAGTACCGCTGTTACTTGCTAATATAGGCTTATAGGCAGATAGGTTACGTCTTCCCTTTACTAATTACCTTCTACGCATAACTAGCTCACTATTACTATTTTCTATAAGGGTGCCTACCGCTAATTCTGGCCAAGGGCGCTTCCTATATCTATTTAGGTTAGCCTTATAACTGTTTAGCTTCCTAAGCGCGGCCGGCTTGCTTTTATTATCCTTTATTAGGGCACTTATTACCAATTTTAGTTAAGGCTACTTATTATATCTGCCTAATTTGGTCTTTCTGTTATCTAATTTCTTATATCTAATAGGCTCGCTCTTACTGTCTTCCTTAGAGCCATATACTGCTAATCCTAAATAACTTCGCTTTTTGCCTTCTCCTAGTTTACTCTTACCGCTGGCCTTACGCGGCATTAGGACTTACTAGCTGTCTTTTATACTGCGTCTATTGCGTCCAGGCGCCTTAGATTTAATAGCTAATAGTATATTATTAATGGCAGCAACTTAGGAGTTTAAGTTAGGAGGTAAGAATAATACTATAAGTATAGCCTCCTTTATACCATTTTTCGCCATTTCGCTAAGAGCTATAATAAGTGTGCCCTTTAACTGTATTGCGAGGTTTTTATATCTCCATGGCAATATATAGATGTTCTTTTTGGGTAGACCGTCAATGTTAAGCTCTATATAGGCTCGCAGTTCCTCCTATAGCTTGCCTAGAGCTATATATAGGTTTCCGCTTATTAGATATAAGACTTAGACTACCCTAACTATTAACTTACCCATTAAGCCTATAGATTGGATTTTAATCTTAATATCTCCTATATTAATTGCATTACTTACTGCTAGGGTTACTAGCTAAGGCGAAGGGATACTATATAGTAGGTTTATGGTAACATCCATAGGCTATATCGCATATAGCAGCTAAGGTGGCGTCATTTTATCTCGTACTTTAGTCTTTAGGGGTGACATATATTTACACAAAGGTAGGTTTTTTAATTTCTTAGAGGTACTTAGTACCCTCCTTATGTAATTAGAATAAGCACTTCCTATATTTTTTGGGATCACCTATAGTTTCTAATCCGGTAGAGTATTGGTAAATTATAGAAGTTACTTATAAAACTCCTTAACATATCCTTCTTTTATTATTGTAGAGTTGCCGCGATATATTACGTACTTAGGCTTAACTTTAATTACAACATCTTTAACCATCTCTTTCAGTCTATTATAGTTTTTAATACTTATTTTAAAGCCTTAGGTAATATCCGTATCTTTAGTTAGCTTTAGGTTTACCTTATACTACGCATCCAGCTTTACCTATAGTTGTATTATTATTAAGTCGCTTATCTGGTTAGGTACATGCAATATTACAGCATATATTAAGTAGAAGGTGACTATTAAAGTAGGGGGGCTTTATGCTATAGCTAGCTAGCGCTATACTAGCACAACTCTAATGTTAGACGTAGTTAGAGGTTAGTTATTAGAGAGATAAAAGGTGGGGTAAGTAAGGTAAATAAAGGAAAGGTAAAGCGGTAGATCTTATAATTACCTATATATGCCCGCATAGAGGTAAAATTAGCTATTATTTGCTGCTACTGGTTAGGGTAAATATAGCTAGACTTAGTACTATACAGTTAAATAAGGGCACAATTATATAACTTATAGGGACTACCCTACCTAGCCTATTTAGGGCTAGGTAGCAGTCCAGTACCACTAAACTCTTACAGTTTTTAATATAAGCAATTTATTAAGTGCCTACAGAGGAGTAACTAGTTATTATGATATAGTAGAATATATGAGGTTATAGGCGTTACTATATTTCTTATTATTATATAAAGTTGGTATATATACGCGCCGCTAGAGTTAGAGGGCTGGCCTATATTTATACCTATAGGCTCCATTACTGCAAAGTGTTTACTATACAATAGGTAGTATTTCTAGTAGACGGCAGTATATTGCACTTATTATAGGCGTCACTATGCTTCTCATTATTATATAAAGTTGGTGGATATATACGCCACTATAGTTAGAGAGCTGGCCTATATCTATATATACAGACTCTATTACTATAAAGTACTTAGTATATAACAGGTAGTACTTCTAGTAGACGGTAATATATTATACTTACTTTGTAATTGCTAGTATTATTATTACACTACCATATAGCACTTAAGGCCCTACTAGGTAACTCTTTCCGGAATAATAATTATTTAGTGCATGGGTTGCTTCTATATCTATACTTAAACATCTAGTGCTTATTTAAACGTATATCTACAGCAAAAGGTAGCAAAAGGTTTTATATCTTATATTATAAGTTTATACAATCAATGGCATTTTATGGCATTTTGCGGCATATTAGGGCATTTTGGGGTATTTTAAGATAGTAGATATATTATATATACCTAGCATTCAGCCGTCTAGCAATATTAACTTATCTCACTATTTATCTATTTAGTGTTATATAAGAGGTTAGTATTCTACTATAGCATTTATTGCATTAGAGTCTCTTATATTTAATATCTTTATTTTAGATCTATTTAGAACTATATATAGTTTTATAATATCCTACTCCCCACCTAGTACTTCTATAAGAGATTATTTAGCTAATAATATCTTATCTCTTACTAATTAAGGAAAGAAAAGACTTGTACTTTCTAGCAGTAGCAGGCTGTGCTTATTAGTGATATTTTTAATAGATTATAGTATTTAGGTTTCCGTTTACCTATTACGTAATTAGCCTACCTATAGTAAAGTGCTTTTACTTTACTGCTTACTTCTCTTTTCCCTTACCCTTCTATATGTCTATATGCTCGCATTATAAACTATAAAAGCTTAATAGTACTAGACCATCACCTGGCCTATATTAAGAGATAGGCTAGGTAAAGTAATCCCTATAACTTATACCATACCACGTCTTCCTCTATAAGTTGGTCTTGTTACTATAGATTTGCCCTTACACGCGTTTAACTTGCAAAGTGTATAACCATATGCTTTACCGCTAAGGCCTTACTTATATAATTTTGTTAGGGCGCGCCTTATCTCCTTACCTTTACTAATTAACCTAACTCTACTAACCACCCTCCCTTACCCCTACTCTACTGGTATCTACCTCTATAACCAGTGCCTCCGCAGATCTATTTAGGCTATAGAGCCTTATAATATAGTAAGTTAGCTGCCTTATCTTTAACCTTAGCTATATAATAGAGAATCTATATTTATTAATACATTTATACAGACCACTACTTAATATAGCCTACTACCAAAATGGACCTACCCACTAATTATTTTATAACTTGCGACGTTAACTATGTCTATAACCATAAAAGGTTTGCTAAGGGCATTATAGTTTTTAAAATTGCCTTAACTATGGCAGCTATAGGCTCTGGTATCTTATAAGGCAACGGCAAGGGCCCTATACTTAATAAGCCTCTTCTTTTAGAGCTTGGCAGTCTATACCTTTTAGCCAATAATGCTCTAAAATGCTATCTCTATCTGTCCACTAGCTATATACACGCTAATTGTCCTCTTAAGAAAGCTTCTTAACTTTGTTACGGCTGCAGTAAGGCCAGTTATCTTAAAGCTAACTGCCTTAACCCTATATATAATAATTATAGGGAAGCCGGTTATTTTAAGAGTAACTATTCTTATATAATATGTAACTAATATAGTACTATAAGCTATAGAAAGTAAGACTATCTCTAGCTATTAAATAAGAAGAAATAGACTTGCCTAAACTATAACTCCCTAAACTATTAAACTGTCTTCTATAGTTACGTATATAAGAACTATGGAGTTATAGGGCATAATATTAATAATTGCATAAGTAGACCTACTTTAATTTAGGCAATAGACGCCGTAACTACTTTAAGCAAGGTAGATACACTAAGTGCTACCGCTTTAAGTATAGCTGCTACCTCTTTATTACCCAAACCTCTTAATGCAGCCGGCTTCCGTTTAGTAGTGGATAGCCTAATAAATAACCCAGACACTTATATAGAGGATAGTAATTCTATAATAGCTAAACCTTTAAATATACTCCAGCTTCCAAACAATAACCACCTTATAGTTTAGTTTATTACGCAAATTATTAAAGAGTATATTATAGCATATAGCATTACATTCTAAGTGTCTTATAAGACTAATAGAATGCCTACTTATTATTTATATAAGACGGCGTCTGTCCAATTTACAGATATTAACATTACCGGTAATATTAAGGTTAGCACTACTAATACTACTTCTCTAGTTACTTAATAACTATTACATCTAACTACACTTAAGTATCTTACTCGCATTCTCCTATAAGATGCTATAACCCTATAACTTTACTATATTAGGTTTGTTGTTGCCTCCAATAAACTTATACTAGGTACGCGTATGTTGCTTAACAAGTACTTCTTCGTCAATAGGGACTTTGGCCCATTTACACCGCAAATCTATAAAGTCTAGGATATGCTTTTAAATAGTCTTATGGTTATTATTAACTTCTTTACACTAAGCACTAAATGGCTTAATAGCCATATCGCGGGCCTAAACGCAAGCCTATAATAGCAGAGCGTTGATAATCCTTTAGGTTGCTAGTAGAAGAACTATAATATAAATATCCAGCTTAGTATATAGCTCCTACTAGAGGACTAACCATTATATAAAATCCCTATAAGGTATTAGTTTAATAGCGTTCTTAAGTATTTTACGGTCCAGTTCTATGCCGCAGTTGCAAGCCTTAAGGCCATTAACCAGAACCCCTAGGTACCTACTATTATTCATCTTATTACCTTTCTAGGCGGCGCAGACTAAGTCTACTACACTGCCATCCAGATAGTTAATGGCCTTACCCTTTATACTAACTCTATTATTAATATCTTATTCCTAGGTAAAGACGCAGATAGCCAGGCCAGCTAGAAAGGAGTTATTATTAATACTACTCCCTTTAGCTCCGGCTATAACTACTATACTTTCATCTTTTAACTATAGGTGAGTTACAAGTTTATACCAAACCCTATATTCGCTCCAGAGCATATCCTAAATAGTAATAACTTTATAATAGTTAATAACCTAAGCAAGGCCCTAATTACGGCATAGGGTATTAATTATCTTATAACCGAGCGTGTCCCTAAGGTTAGAATCTCCTAAGAGATTAACACTCTACGCCACCTATAGTAAGGAGGTAACAGCTTCTATATTAAGCGCCAAATTGCGCTATCTAACAACTTTACAGATCTCCCGCGTATTAATTACTTTAACTATAATATCGCTAAGTATAGGAAGAACTCGGTTAATAATGCCCTTAGGGCTATCTTGCCGCTACTTAATAAAGAGCAAACAGGTGCCTATACTGCGCTCAAATATATAATAGGCGGTATTTTGCTAATCTAAGGCCCTAGTAGTATTGGGAAATTAACCTTCCTAACTATCTTAGTATGATACCAGTATTAACTTAGGTCGCCCTAGTATAATCCTACTAGAATCTAGATCTTGTCGCCGCTTAATTACCAACTAGATATACTAGCCAAGATAATTAATAATGCGCTTATAGAGGACTATAAGGTACTAATTGCGCAAGGCCGTCCCGCTAAATTTCCTATTGTCTTTTACCGCTATATACGCTCAACAGAAACTAAGGTCTATATATAGTATACCATTATATAGCAAATAGTGGCAGGTATTAACACTCATCCTAAGTATTTTAAGAAATAGAATAACTATGCTATAATTAACAAGGACGCATTTATGCTAAATATAGCATTCCTACTCTACTATATATTTAAAGCTAGTAATGCCACCAGCTTTAATAAGCGGTTATAGGTTATAGATTTATCTAAAGGTTAATAGTTATTACGCCTTATAGGTGTCCTAGACAGTAACAGAAACCTATATCCTATTACAGACCCTAATATAACTAAATACGCCAAATTCCGCCAATACTTGCACTAATTTGCGCTTAGTAATAATATAACGCAAGATAATAAGATAGGATTAATACTTATAGCTAACATAGATATTACAGACCTAGCTAAGAAGGCTAATATTATTCTTATAATACCTAATATAGTCTTATAGACTTATGCATATTTTATTAGTGCCGTATATACAGTTTTCTATGATAAGGCCAGGAAGGCGTCTAAGCTAGGTAGATTTGCTAGATTTGCCTAGAGCAAACCATATTTAATTAAGGGAGGTCTATAAATCCAGGCTAGTAACCCCGTGCCTTAGGTTCTCCTTAGTAATATATACCAACCAAAACCAATCCTTGGTCCCAATTTTAATAATCCGTTCTACTATTAGAAATCCGTCTCCCTCTATACACGTCTCCTTGCGGCTAGTATAGATACAGTATAGTTCTTGCTGTAATATTAATTTGTTAAAGACATTGTATATCTTATAAATACCGTCCTACCGCATGGCTAGCTTTAGATAAGCCTAATAGTTAAGGACTAAGAGCAGTTAAAGCTAGCGGCAAGCTTTTTTAAGAATATGCTGCGCTGTAACCACCCTGTTGCCTTCCTTACTATTAATGGTACCATATAGGTAAATAAGTTTAGCCAATTAACGTACAACCTAGTCTACGCTTAACGCGCATTCTAGGTGGCCATAGCGCTAATAGACTTTAGATTTAAGCCATTAGAGGTTAGCCTTACTATTCTATATACAGCCTAACTTACCATCTACTCCACAGCGCTATATGCGCTTAAAAAATGGTGCTACGCCTAGCAAGATGGCAGCAAGTGGCAGGAATTTGCGCTAGTAGTTAGCAAGATTAAGGTCTTCACCATTAACAGTATCTAGGGCGGCTAGGTGGAGTTATTAATATATAATATAATAGTTACTAGTCCGCTAAAATTTGTCTAAGATACAGCAAGGAACCTTCTTACAATTACTAGACCACAAGCGGGCCTTATTATTATTAGTAGTCCCTAGGTAGTCCATAATTATTATACTAGTAACAAGACCTTTATAAACACCATATACTATAAAATTAAGAAGTGGTATAAAGACAATAAGGTATTTATTAACCTCAAGAATCCTAAGTAGAAAGAGCACTTCTAGCAACTTATTACCTTATTTAATGTTAACAAAACTATACAGCGTGTCTACCGCTAGCGTACAGCCAATTACACGCCTATTTTATATAGTATGGATGTTAACTTTAACATTACCCTAACTTCGTAGGTGGAGCAAATATTAGTAGCGCTAGTAATTATACTAAAGCATAGAACAAGGCTAACGGAGAGGGCACCAATAATAATAGCTGGGACGGTGCTAGTAATAATAGCAAGGATAACAATAATAGAGAGGATATTAGTGGCGTCGGAATATAAGAAGGGTGGTAAGAATAGATATTATAGATTTTACTAGCAGCAAGACCCTTAACTAGGGACACTAAATAGAAGTTAAAAGCGGTAGTAGCTATAGGCCTTTAGCATTTATAAATTTACTACAGCACTAAATAAAATGCGGTATATTGTGACATTATATGTCATAGCTAAATAAGATAGACTCTTAACAATTATAATCTCCAAAATAGACAAGCGCATTATAGTAAAGATAGCCCAATTTATTAAGTCTAGTAATCCTAATTTCTATCCCTTATAGGCTAGCGGTTAATTAATGCTAATCTATAATTCTAATTTTAAGTACTTAACTAGTTAAATTATAGTCTAGATATCTTACTAATAACCACAACTATTATTAATTACTCTCTATATAGTATAGGCCGCCTCTATTTTCGCTAAACTGTAATAACCCTAAATAGTATTGTCCGTATTACTTCTGGTAATATATATTGCGATTACAATAGTATAGAGGATAACTGATTTTAATTAATGCTTATTAATTCTCCTATTCTATAGATAGAATTTAGTGGATTTCCTAAGCTCGCTTAGCTTACATAATTAACCCCTTTTAACTTATATTCACAGTTAAGTTACCGCAAATTACCCTAGATTGCTATCACGCAATAGCAAGTTGCGGTTATATAACTATAAAGATGCAACCTTAATTAGATAAGTATCTAATCCTTTTCTTACTATAGCTGCTACTAAGGTAATACAACTTAACGCCCTCTCCTGCTTATATTGGGCAGTTCCCCAACCTAGGCTATAATATTCCTAGTATTAGCACGCCCTTACTATATCTTAAGACACTTATCACTAAGGCTATAGGTTCTTAGAATAATACTTATCCTACCCTACTAGCTACTAGCTAGTAAAACACAGGACAAATATAATGTCTATATAATTGCCCCTAATAGAAAAGCCTATAGTAAAGGCGATTTACTATACCACACCTAGATAACCTAAGATTATATATATAGGCAATAATCTTAGGGCTTCCTAGTATAATAGGAGGTCTCACTATAAGGTAAACTCAACTAAAGTCACCATCTCCACGTAGATTAGATTAACTGTAATTAATTAATACCTTCTAGCCCGCCTAGTAAAACGTATCGCGCTAGTAATAGGGCTAGATAAACATTAGCGATATATTACAATTATAACAGACACCTATATACTATCTCTATAGATAGCTATAAATACAGCCTAGCCTACCCTATAATAAACTACCCTTAACAGAGCAGCCCTTAAGGCCCCATTATTTTAGATAGGCATAGTCTCTATATAGGTGGCCTATATCTACTTCTTATTACAATCCACCCCGGCCTCTAAAAATATCTTAACCAGCAGCTAATATTCAACTATGCGTAGGCCTTAAGGCGTATTAGGCAGCAACACTAAACTTAAGGCCATATCCATGCTTAAGACTAAGTTTATACCATCTAGTTGCCACCTATAAAGTAGTATAATAAGTCATTTAAGATTATAGCCGCAGTTCTGTGTATAGCTAAGCGGGGACAAGTTCTGTGAGTTTATAGTAGCTGTATACCCCCTTTCCGCATCCACTATATAGTTTATGCTAGGCCGTCCTAGCACCTTTATCTTTTTGCGTATATTTAACTATACGTAGGCTAGCATATTCTGTATAGCCTTATATACCTATAGCGCTAGTACCTTCTTATATTCTACCACCTAATGGATAACTTTCTAGATTACCTACTTATATAGCAAATCATTTAGTTGTCCGCGAAATAAAATATATAGAATATTGTCCTTAATAATAACCTACTTAAAAGTCCGCTTAATAGTATTAAGTCTCTCTACAGTAATACCCAAGCTAGTAGTAAGCTATATATCTTTTCACAGGTCCACGGCGCTTGCAGAGTTATACTATACCGTATTTGCGGTATACCACTATTGTATATTGCGTCCCATTATAAAAGATAGTCTAGTATCCTAAGTAGGGAATAGTAGTGTTTAGAATCCTATGTGTCACGGAACCTGACCACAGGGGCCTCTATAGGAGAACCCCGTGCTCTTGCGTACACCTTACATACAGCTTATGTCAGCTACGCGAGGGTATATCACCTCCTTACGCCCTTGACCCTTACGATTGATCGCGTAACGTCTTGTAGACTCCCCAAATATATACGCTTTGTAGCCATTGCCTGCGTTCCATAACATTACGTTGCGCCTTTTTCTTCACTAACGCTTAGCCTACGACCAATTCTACGTCTCTATGATACCGCAGACGCTGCTAGAAGCAGCGTGTCCACAAGTCACCTTACTTTGTACTCCTAAAGAATTAATAATAGTAAAACGAAATTCCTTACTAGCTACTATATTAAACTCAAAGAATAACCTAATACCTATATTGAAACCACGACACCAATTAGTCCTAGGAGGATTTAATTTATTAGCCCTAGCCTTAACCCCTAAAGGGAAGCCTAGTGGCTTAAAAGACTATAATGACCATAAGGGGGACATTAACAATGTTTTATCCTTTATTGACTATATAACCACGGATAAATAAGCTGAAGGGCTACTACCTATTAAGATTAAGATATGAGACGCCGAGATATTTGTAAAAATGGTAGCATAAGAACCTAATAAATACTACTGCCTTTTATAGAACTACCATCTAAAGCTTATATAAGCTGAGATGCGTGCTGCCTAAGATTATGATATTATCTAAGACCTATAAGCTTGTAAGGCGCTTGCTAACAATACACGCTAAGAGATTAAAGATGACCTCCGTGCGTCTGAATATAACGTTTAACAATTAAAGAAGGCCAAGATTATACTTATTGCTACAGTTACTAAAAGAGAGGGTATAATTAAATACCTATAATTTTAGCTTAATAAGTACATTTATAATAATACCAGACACCTCTCTACTATATATAACGCTACCTAAGTCTCTATGCCCCTAGCAACCTTACCTACTTAACACTTAACGGAAGGTTAGTGCTAAGTAGCTTCACCTAATAGGAACCCCTACTATAGTAGCGGTAATGATGAAAGCTATAATAATTAAACCTAAACTACCACCATAGGGTCTAATATACGCTACTTTGATCCCCTAATCTTTAAGGGTGACCGCAAGGAATACAGCCACTGGAAGATATAAACCCATAAGAAACTGACCTAGAGTGCCTACCTTTTCCCTATAGAAGATACTAAGATTGGCTATATTATTGGATAAATAAAGGGCATCCCATTTAATAGGCTTTTTGCTTAATAGGAGACTAGTAGTCCCTAAAAGTAGCAGTCCCACTAAAAAGTCCTTAATAACCTTAACTAAATATACTGCGACTATAACCTAGTAGCCACTAGTCAAGCTAAACTATGCGCCCTAAAGATAAGTCCTACTAAATTATTTAACAAGTTCTATATTAAATTCTAGGAATACACTAGAGTCTTTGCCTGAGACGACGCTAAAGACCAGGAAGATCTCCTTAAAAAAGTTACTTATTGCCTTAGTTACGCAGCCGCCAGCCACAACTATAATAATGTTTATGATATGGTAGCAGCCCTATAGAAGATTAAACGACAGCTGAACTAGATTACTACTATAAATCCCTACCTAAAGACCTCCCTATAGAAGCCCTCTGGACCTACTAAACCACTAACGCCTATTACCCTAAGTAACACTACTAGTCTTAATATTAACCTCTCTATACCAGCCTTCCTAAAGAAGCTACTAGATAGAGAGTGTGAGCTACTCTAAAAGCTAAGGCGTTGCTATAAATGCCGTTAAGAAGGCTGTTATAGCTATAGCCTAAACTGCCTAATGGCTAGGTTTAGCAGCCGCCATTAAACACCTAACCCTATGCCCTGGACACTAAATATGTTACTACGCGCTGCTACTGCACAAGATAAAGATGTAGCAATAGTAGTAGAATTAGACGCGGAAGTGGAAAACGCAAAGTCCTAGCCCTAAGTTATAGGTTAGGACACTCCGATAATGGAAGGATCTATATATTAGCTTACTTAATAGATAGCTTAGTAAGAATAGAAGGATAGAAGCAAATAGTCTTACCTATAGAGGGAACTACCGCTAAGAAATAATATAAAACCTATTCTATAATTAACTGCAAAGCTACTGATAAATTTATAGATACCTAATTTATGCGCACCTATAACCTACCTACTTTACCCCTTACCAAAGCCCGCGCCCTATAACTTACTAATGGTAGTTGTACTGCATAAAAGATTACCTATATGGTATAACTCTACCTAAATATAAATGGACACCAGGAGGAGCTCTAGGCCTATATTACACTACTTATAAACTACCCTATTATCCTTAGAATGAACTAGCTTAAATAACACAACCCTACTATTAACTGGCAAAAGAGAGAAGTAACCTTTAACTCTAAATACTGCAGAGAGACTTGCATAGGGCATAGCCTAGCCGCCTCTATCTACTCCCTAGGATATTAACCTAAGGAAACCCTTATTACCCCACCCACGATTAACTGCCACTATATAAGCGCCGCGGCCTTCTACCACATAGTATATAGGAAAGGCTAGACCATTGCCGCAGCCTCCTAATTATAACTATATAAGCTTAACAAAGATTAGGACCACGTCCTCTATAGTAATAGGATAGATATAGTTAACCTCCTAAAAAACAATGCCCCCGCAGAACTCTATGGACTTTCACCCTTAGACTTTAAGAAGTTTATAAAGCTTAAAAAAGGACTTACCAACAAGGAACTCCGCAAGCTCCTCCCTAAGAGATACCATGACTTTATTAACATATGCTTATAAAAGAGCGTAGATATACTGCCCCCACATTAACCTAACAACTATGCCATTAATATTAAATAAGGAAAAACGCTGCCCTATAAGAGACCCTACCTAATGTTAAAAGACAAACTCCTAGTTGTTAAAAAGTATATTGATAAGCACCTTGACAAAGGGTTTATTTGTCCTAGTATATCCCTAGCAGCCGCTCCTATCCTCCTTACTAAAAAGCTAAGAGGAGGTATTTAATTCTGCGTTAACTATAGAGGACTTAATACTATTACGATTAAGAACCGATACCCTGTACCACTTATACGCAAGACCCTTAAATGGCTTAGCTAAGCTAAAATCTATACTAAACTTGATATTATTGCCGCCTTTAACCGCCTCCAAATACGGGAAGGTGACAAATAGAAAACCGCATTTGCATTACGCTTTGGCCAATTTAAATACACCATTATACCTTTTGGCGTATGCAACGGCCTAGGCAGCTTTTAAAGCTATATTAATAATGCCTTATAGGACTACCTCGACGACTTCTACTCCGCGTACCTGGACAATATACTTATTTACAGTAACGACCCTTCTAAGCATACTGAGTATATTTAAAAGGTCCTATAGCGCCTTAGAGACGCAGGACTTTATATTAATTTAAAAAAGTGCGAATTCTCAGTCACAGAAGTAAAATACCTTAGACTAATTGTCACTACTAAGGGTGTCCATATAAACCCCAAAAAAGTATACATAATTACTGGATAGTAAACCCCTACCTATATTAAGGACGTATAAGCCTTCCTTAGTTTTACTAACTTCTATTAGAAATTTATATACAACTTTTTAGGTGTTATAGCACCACTTATAGTAATAATGTAAATAAAGGGCTTTTCTATAAAAGGAAGAAAAATATATCTACGTTTTATCTGGACGCCTAAATGTGAAAAGGCGTTCTAAGACTTAAAAGATGCGTTTACTAAAGCACCTATTCTAGCTTACTTTATACTAGGACGACAACTCTATCTTAAGACTAACTCCTCAGACTACGTTAATGTGGGTATCCTTTCCTAAATAGGTGATGACGGTCTCCTTTACCTAGTTACATTCTACTTGTCTAAGCTTACACCACAAGAATGTAACTATAAGATCTATAATAAGGAACTCCTCATAATTGTATAAGCGTTTAAGGAATTCTAACTGGAACTCTCCTTAGCAGAACCTAACCAGCCAACTAAGGTCCTTACGGATTATTGTAACCTTAAGTACTTTATAACTATAAAACAACTAAACTAATACTAAGTATGTTGGAACAAGTTCCTCTCTGGTTTTAACTTTAAAATTACATATAGGCTAGGAGTATAAGGTACTAAGCCTAATAGCCTAACACGCCGTTTGTAAGACCTTCCTTAGTTAGAAGATAACCCTTATAATTAATTCCAATGACAAACAATCCTAAAAGTATAAAACTTAGCCCTAGGCATACTACCCAAGATAGAACTAACCGCCTCTTAGCTTCATACTACAGAACTAGAGTCACCCCCTAAAATTAATAAACTTATTACCGCAGTATATGACACCCCTATTAACCTATTACTGCATTAACTAATTGCCGCAAAGATCGCCGGCACCTGTATACTGCCTATTAACCTCCAAAGCTTAGGCTAGATTAATATAGTAGCCTTAGAAGTAAAAGAGAACAGGCTCTATTATAGAGGCCGTCTATTTATCCCTGACTTAGAAGACCTACAATAGCAACTAATCTAAATGGCCCATGACCTCTGATTAAGCGGCCACCTAGGTAAAGGAGGAACCTATAAGCTTCTTAGCCGATACTACTTCTGGCCTAAAATAATAGACTTAGTTAAACGCTTTATAAGCGCCTGCTATGGCTGTAAATGTGCTAAAGCATTTTATATAAAGTACTAAGGACTGCTACACCCTCTACCAGTACCTATACAATGATGGGCAGATATCGCCATAGATTTTGTTGTTGACCTACCGCCTTATAAACGACATGGTTGAACCTATAAGAACATCCTTATAATAATATGCCGACTTATAAAAGAACGCCACTATGTCCCAACTAAAGGTGTAGCTGTAAGTGACGTTGCTAACGTCTTCCTTTGCGAAGTCTACCGACTACATGGGTTACCTGACTCTATTACGTCTAACTAAGGCATACAATTTGACTCTGATGTATGGAGGCGGATCTGCCAACGCCTTAGTATCTCCGTTAAGATGTCTACATCCTTTTACTATAAAACTGTGGGATAACCGGAAAACGCTAATGCTAGTATGAAGGCGTACTTATAATAGGTAGTTGCCTATAGTTAGGACGACTGGGTAGACCACCTTCCGCTAGGTAAATTTGCAGTAAATAACTACGTTTTAGCCACTATAGGACTTACCCCGTTCTTTGCGAATAAAGGATATTACCTATAATCCAGTATAGAGCCACTAGAGCCTATTGATAAGAAACTGCTATATAGAAAACGCCTTAAGATACTACTTGCTAATTAATATACAGACTGTATAAAAGACTTACTTAACTACTATAAAGGAGAGATAGCCTGGGCCTAAGCAAAATAAGCTTACTTTGCTAACCGCCATAGAATACCACCACCTAAGATGCGTGTTGGCGACTGGGTATGGTTAGATGCACGTAATATCTCCATATAGAGACCTATGAAGTTACTTAATTATAAGAACCTTGGCCCCTACTAAATTAAACGAGTTATTAACAGAGGAGCTGTATATAAACTAGAGCTCCCGCCTACCTTAGCCACCCGTGGGATATAGCCTGTGTTTTACCTATAGCTACTATACCTTTACTAGCCTAACCCTCTACTAGGATAAATATAGCTTAAACCCCTACTGGTACTAATCTGAGATAAGAACGAAGACAAGAACCATAAGGAGTGGACCGTTAAATAAATTATTAACTCTAAATACTTTGGTAAAGGCAGAGGACGGCGGCTTTACTATAAAGCTACCTATATAGGATTTAACATAGATTAGCCAGAATGGCAACTATGGGAAGATTTTGAAAACGTAAAAGATCTAATTAGCAATTTCTACTATATAAACCTACAGAAACTAGGCCTAAGTAGAGATTTTGTACCTAATCCCCTATAGGAGCCGTTATAGCTAAATTGTTGTACATTACCGTTATGTGACTACTCCGATAAGATGTTAAGGAACTTTAACCGCTGGTTAAAGTTGTCTAATTGGTTAGATTCTAGACGCTAAGGAGAAGCTAACTAATTAGGATTTTCCATCCCCAGGATAGAAAATCGCTATTGGCTCACTTACTACTAGCGCCTTAGTAACACCCTTACACCTCACCAAGTCCCTAACAGCCTCCTTCCCCTCTATAGCCTAGTACCTTCGCATAGTAGCAACCCACAAGCTTTAAGTCAGAAGCACCTATATAAGCCCGTCATACCTGTAATGATATTCCTTCTTCTAGATACCCTAAGCATTTCCCCCTATATATATATAGTAACCACAGCGTCGCTGGAGCTCTGCCTTAATAGGAGGGGGGGTAGTGTTACGGAACCCGACCGGAGGGGCCTCTATAGGAGAACCCCGTGCTCTCGCGTATACCTCGCGTATAGCTTATGTCAGCTACGCGAGGGTATATCACCTCCTTACGCCCTCGACCCTTACGATCGATCGCGCAACGTCTTGTAGACTCCCCGAATACATACGCTTTGTAGCTATTGCCCGCGTTCCGTGACACTATGCTTAGTATAGCAGAGAGGCAGCGCGATATTAGTAATAAGTAGAGCCCCCTAACCCAACGTAACGCAATCTGGCGTAAATTAGCATAAAATGCATCGGGTTACGCTATCTAGCGTATTAGTGTCCACGGACATCGCCATACTCTCACTTATAATATAGCACGAGCTACAAACACTACTTTAAATATACGGTTTTACACAAATATTATATTCAGCCCCCTTCCAACTAAACTATAGTAAGTTGCAGCTTAATGCGGCAATTTATAAATAAGCTCTATCTAATAGTAATATAAAAAGTACGGACTAAAGTAAAAAGCACGGGCGGTCTAACCTATTATAAATAATATTATCTAAGAAAACAGAAATGGAAGAAGGATAGATATAAGGCTGTTAATATTAAAGAGATAAACGGCAATGCACCCTTACGCCATTAAAGCTTAGAGGAGCATTAGATAGCCTATTATAGGGCCAAGCTAGAGCAAGATAATAAGTAGTCACTTATACAATATATAGACAATAATACACTATGCTATTAAACCTTAAAAGGGTATTAAATAACTAATTATAAGGCCAAATCGGAGCAAGATAATAAGTGGCCACCTGCATAAGCTTTAGGCAATAATATTATTAATAAGCCAAATAATAGGGCTGCGGATATACACTATAACAATAATTCCGCAATATTTAATAGGGTGCACAACCTGGTAACAGTTAAGACCAATTAGCAAACTTTAACTAGAATATCTATGGACGTCTTTTAGACCGAAACATTTAAAGAGGCTACTGGCCGTGCTATAGGAAAGCCTCTAAAACAGAACCAAGGAAATCCACAAACTGTGGACAATACTGCGGCAGTATACGACATTATGCCGCGTATTAAACGTACTGGTAGTTGTCACAGTGCTGTAATGAAGTAGACTGAATAACTACGTTGTGCTATGAAGAAGAGAAGAAGGGTAAAAGGGGGTATTGTGTACAAAGAGTAGGGCCAGCCGCCAAGGCGCTAGTGGTGGGCCAGCCAACAGTAGGAAACAGTATGCGTTAGGTTAGTGCTGTGACAGTACTCCCCTCTCTAGAAGGTTTGGTCCCCAAACCAAACAAATAACTTTAAATAGGTAGTACGCGGGACCACCTGTTTTCGCTACAGAAATATTAAAAAATCCTAATTGGTTGGCTTATTAAATAAAGTTGGCGTGTGGCGCTCTTGGCGAGAATTCTAACTAATTAGATAACTTTAACTGCCGGTTAAAGTTCTATAACATTTTAACCACCACAGATTTTTAATATGGTGGTCAGCTATAACCTTAGTATGGCTTTTTCTTATCTTGTGCCCAATCTAGGGGTCCTGGCTTCTTAGGGTATTGCTTATAGAAGTGCTATATAGCTTATTTACAACCCTTTAGGTCCTCTTCTAGCTGCCAGGTTATGTCCTTATAATATTTCTATTTAATCTTATAAGTTAGGCCTTAGGGGTCTTTATTGTGTATATTAAGGATTTTCTTAAACTCCTATTTATCTTCTATATTGCCGTTATCGTCTCTCTTTGTTACTTGTCCTTGTATATTACAGCGCTCTATAGTATTAATATTTGCTTAGCCAGAGATCTCTTTAGCAGCCTAGAGGCGGACCTTAGATGTATAGAAGGATTTGTTTACTTAGATATGGTCTAGGAGGTCTACCATAACTGCCCTTTAGTATACTGCAAGTACGGGGTATAGGCCGCCCCATTTATCGTCCTATTTCTTCTTAGGTCTATTTATCTTTAACTATAACTATATTGCCTTTATAAAATAACACACTCTTATCCCTATAGGTATTAGCATTATCTTTATAGCGTTACTGTGAAATCCGGGCTAGGGCCTTAAGCTGTGTTAATATTCGCTTAAAGCAGTTGGCTATAAAGTCTGCGTAGAAGAACTCCTTCTTTGCTTATACTAATAGTGTTAGTAGGCAGGGGCCAGTAGGCTTAATTTTAAGGTAAGGGTTAAAGCTATAGTTTGCAAAAAACGGGGAGATGCCTGTGCTTTTGTTAACTTGGTTATTTATAGCAAATTTAGTAAGTAGTAGGTAGTTAACTTAGTTATCCTATATAAAGCTAACAAAAGCACAGAGGTACTTATTTACAGCAGTGTTAATAATTTTGGTTTAGCCGTCCGTTTCTAGGTGCTAGGCTAAGCTTAGTTATAAGGTTATCTTAAGGCGTTTACTTAGTTGTTGCCAGAAGTCACTAACAAATTATATACTGTGATTAGAGATAATTGTACTTAGTGCACCATGGAGCTTATATACATTATTAACAAAGCTATTAACTAGCTCCTCTATTAAGAGTCCTATTACTAGAATAAGGTGTTATATTTTAGTTAGGCGGTCTATAATAATAAGGATATATTTGTATACCTTGCTATAGTATTAGCATACCAGCAGCGTTATAATATAGTTAATTAAAATATTAGTCTATAGGCAAGCGGGTAGTTCTAGTGGCTTTAGGAAACCAGGCGGGGCAGAATAGGGGGTCTTAGTATAAAAGTATAGTGCATAGTCTTTAATAAAGGTAGCCGTAAACTGGGAGATTCCTAGCTACTAGTATATTTAGTTTAAGAGGTTAAGGGTTTTAACCTAGCTAGGGTAACTAGCGGGGCCGCTGCTATAAGAGTAATAGATAACTTCTAGGCGGAGGTCTAGGGTATTAGGGATAAAGAGGCGTTAGCAGAAGTAGATCTGTCTGTTAATAATGCTATATTCTAACTTATTACAACGGAGTAATTTCCTAATCTTCTTTAGCTAATGGCGAGCTTTCCAATTATATAGAGCCGCTACTATATCTCTTATAAGTTTGTTCTCCTAGTATCCTAACTAGATTAGCTTATCCAGTAACTTTTTAGCTATTTTAGGGTCTAGAGTGGCTACAAACTCCATATTATTAGAGTTGTGGGATTTGTGTAGTAATTCTTCTAAGATTATAGGGTTAACTTTCTGGGGCAGTATAATAACTTAGGCTTAGTGGCGAAGGCGTTTATTATTGGCGTCCTTAGGTTTTATTCCTAGTAGTTAGCTTAGGGCGTTAGGGAGCGTAGCTTTGCTGCTAGGTCTATATATAATCACAAAGTTAAACTATAAAAGAAACTCTGCCTACTAGACTTAGAGTTAGTTTAGCTGCTTAGTAGTTATAAACATCTATAGGTTCTTATAGTTAGTAATAATTTCAAACAGCTTCTTAGTCCCTTATAGCTTAGGATACTATTCCTCTAAAGCCTTAATAATAGCTAAGAGTTCTTTATTGTAGATCTTATAGTTATACTCTAGCGCAGAGTGCTTTACAGAGAAGAATGCAACTAGTCTTAGTTTACCGTTATTATTATACTAGGAAAGGACTCTACCAGAAGCCTAATTTAATACATCTATCTCTACCACTGTTTTCTTTATATAGTTATAGTATACTAGTACTAGTGCTAAAGTAAAGGCTCTCTTAAGGGCCTTAAACAACTTGGCTTGTTCTAGTCCCTATAGCTATCCAACACCCTTTTTTAGGAGTTTTATCATAGGTATAGTAATAGCAGAATAACTTTAGATAAACCTATAGTAAAAGTTTACAAATCCAAGAAACTGCTGTAATTTCTTAACTGAGGTTAGGTTCTTCTATATTTGTAAGGCTTAGACCTTTTTAGGGTCCATGCTTATTCCTTTTATTAAGATAATTAAGCTAAGGTACTTTATCTTTATTATATAGAACTCTAACTTGCCAATATTAATTTAGAGGCCGGCAGCTCTAAGGCAGCGAATTACCTCTTTAATATGCCTGGTATAGTTAGCTTAAGTTTTAGAAAATATAAGGATGTTATTAAGGTATACTGTGTAATAGTCATCTAGTGCGTTATAAAGAATGTGGTTAATATAGTTCTAGAATATAGCTAGGGCATTATAAAGGCTAAATAGGGCTACTAGTATTTTGTAGAGCCTAAAATGGGTAATAAATACTATGGGCTATTTATAGCCCTTAGTAATACGGACCCTATTAAACGCGGCGATAATATTAAGCTTAGTATAGAATTTGGCGCCATATAGGGCATTAAGTGTCTTATAGATAAGCGGGAGTAGGTATTAGTTCTTAACAGTGACGTTATTAAGTCCTCTGTAGTTATAGCAGATCCTTACCCCTCTTTTTAGCTTAGTAGCAAGTAGAAGTAGGGCTGTAGTGGGGGACATTAATTCTTAGATAAAGCCTTTATTAAGCATCTTATTAATCCATTTCTTAATGCATTAGAGCTTAGTAGGGGAGAGTAGGCGGTTCTTATAGTACGGGGGCTGCTTTCCTGGCATAATTTTAATTTTATAGTCCCATAGGCGATATAGTAGGAGCTTATTAGCATTCTTTAGGAGAAACCACTTAATATGGTGCCTATATTCCCTTAGGAGGCGTTATATAATATTATCCCTAGTTAGAGCAGGTTTGCCTTTTATAAACTTCTTAATATTTATATCCATAACTTTACGGTAGAGGAACTTAGTATTTATAGTCTAGAGGTTTTCCTTAAGGAAATGGTAAAAATAACTAGGGAAGACCTTATAGGCTTCTTCTATTATATAGTTACCATTAACTAAGCGGCAGAAGAATTCCTCTATTAGGTTTAGTATTTTAACTAGTCTAGTAGGGAGTTCATCTATTAATTATTTCTGTTCTTCTTATTCTACTAATTCTACTAGCTCCGCCATATAGATCCTTATTACTTTTACGCCTTTTTATTTATAAAACTAGGCAAAATTTACAGCACGTACATTTATAATATCGTTTAGGTTAGGGCGTATTTAGTCTTCTCCCAACATCACAGTGAGGCTAGCTTATCTTAGTTAGCTCTTAGAAGTGGCTCCTAGGCAGCGGCCTTATATAAGGCGTGTGAGGAGTAGGTATAAGGTTAGGCGTTATAGTGGCGCGGTTTCTATTATCTAGGTCTTAGTAATTCCCTAGCTAGTCCTTACTATAACGTGGGCTATAGTATGCATATATAGTATATGGCTTAGTTCTGGGTATTAGGCTAGGGAGCTAGGGTTTAAAGAATATCTAGGTTAGCGTTAAATTCTTAATGGTAGTGGCGCAAAGCAGACCTTTTTCCTTAATCTCGGCAAGGCCAGCTAGCCCATTATTTTAGTCTTAAGTACTAGAGTAGTCTAGTTTTCTACTATCTTGTTGCTTTATAGCTATATAGGTTCCCCTTTATTAGGAACATCTTCTATTATTAGGGCTTTATATATAGTCCTAAGCACTAGGCTTAGTAGTGCCAAGTATCTATATAGGGCGTCCTGTTAGATAATCTGTATTCTCTAAGGCATAGGACATGTGCACGAGTCACGTGCACGGGGTACGTGCATTGTAAATCTCTTTATAGAGCCCTAGGGGCCCTAGGTTACGATAGGTTACTTAATTAACAATTAAGATTAAGATCATCAATCAATCAACCCATTTCATTAATGAACTGCTCTATACGAACTTCGTGACAGTTATAAGCCTAGTCCGCCAACTTAAGAAGCTTTTCAGCTATTATTTAATTATTTAAAGAAATTCTACCTTATCGTTAGACTCTAATACCTTATCATTAAGACGTAGACTCTGATAGAAATCCTACCTCAATTGTCACAGGACGAGATTCTACGAGATTCCATAAGATTCTACGAGATTCTATAAGTCTCCACCTCAATTATTAAAAGGACAATCCTAATAACAAAATACCATTATAATTCCTCCTTTGCCTATCAGTCAAATAACTCCACTAACGTTAAGTTTATTAATAAAAATTATCCTCAATAAGCTAGAAGACTGGGAGTAATGGCTATAGCAACTCTAAGCCCTTATGGATTAACAAATATGGGTATATATTAACCTAGATAATGCAGCACCTTAACGAGGTTTACTATAAGAACCACCCCATTTAGAAGTTATAGATTTCAACAAGAATGCAACCTTATATACACAGCTCTTAATAAATTAACAGAAAGCGTACAAGAACAGCAGATAGTACTATAACCAGGATATAAAGTATTTCCTTAGACAGGAAGATCATCTTTAATAGATCTATACCCAGATTATATCCACAGTATTAATTTAAAAGAAGCTGCTACTTAACCCTTCCTTAACAGTTAAAGAATGGCTATCTTACTTAAAGGAGAACATAGAACCTACCTTATTATTTGTTAGGAAGAAGGTATAATACTAGTACACGGAAGCTCTTAAGGGGTTTAAGCAGTTATTAAAGCTAAACCAGTGGCTAAATTAATGGGAATATGTGATGTCACTAGGAGAGAAGTATAAGATCCCTTAAATATTAGATGGAATCTAGCTTTAAGATCTAGTAGAAGTTATTTAACCTTTTAGCGACGCCTACTATATAAAGTACACTACCAAGTTAAATAACCCTTAGAAGTTAAAATCTTTTAAATACTATAGAGTAGTAAAGGAGCTGTAAGAAGGACTTAAAATACCCTTAAAGAAAGCCAATACTATTATAAGAGGTAGTACCTTTAATATAGACTTTACAGAGTAAGCCACTAAGGATTACTCTAATACTACTAAAGGTTTATAAAGAGGAAAGGCCTTAGCATATAATAGATGCTTAAAAAGAGCTGGGACATTGGTGGATAAGGAGACGTCCTACAAGAAGCCAATGCCTAAGTACTTAGCGTGCGGAATATGAGGATACTCCCTATGGGACTATTAGTGTTTATTTAAAGATAAGAGACCTGTAGGAGTTATAATAGGAGATGCGCGCATTAATAGGGCACTAAAGAAGGTAGAAAAGAATAAGAATCTTACTAACTAAGTTATAAAGATTAGA
>Ga0307507_10003288_pt1 | contig 31762 bp, 30 predicted proteins | sample 7_EM_MG_FD_207223 | JGI IMG/M metagenome (GOLD analysis project Ga0307507, IMG submission 207223) | Populus trichocarpa ectomycorrhiza microbial communities from riparian zone in the Pacific Northwest, United States - 7_EM | ecosystem: Host-associated > Plants > Roots > Unclassified | place... | reverse complement strand
TGTGCGTATCTTAGCGCCAAACGAGTCCTCGTATGATATGATGCCCGAGGATCCTATTGTACCGGTATGATACAAGTGCGTTTCTTTGCAGGCCGCGCTGTGCTGGACCCGACACGACAGACAGCCACACCCAGAAGAAAATGAGAAGAAGAAAAAAGGAATAAAAAAACCAGATCCGTGGATCTTGGGAAGCTGAGGTGGTGATGATGGTGGCACAGTCTAGAACTTAGTACAAGTACAACCTATCCAGTTCGGCTGAGGTGAAGTGTCCGCGCGTCTGGAGTCGAGCAAGAGATGTGCCCGAGGCAGAACACCGAACAGAGAATAGCAAAACAATGGGGGTATGAATTACACCGTGCAGTAAGATAATAAAGGATTAATGATGATAGTAATGTGGGGGGGGGATAAGGCCCTCGGGGTTCGAACTAGCTGAAGCTGAAGCGAACACTCACCCCTACCGGTAGCCCTCAAAAACATCATCATCGGGGTCATCTCAGTATGCCATTGCAGACTTCTTCCTTCAATGGTACAGTAATGGCTTGGCCAGTCTGTTCACAATGTGCGAGAAGGGATACAGTAAACAAACAAAAGAAACGCGGCACTTACCGGCAACAATGCAAATCTCGGATGCGGATGCAATAGTGCCGGACACCCAAAAATCGACCCTCTTGATCACCTTCTTGTTTTTTTCTGCCTTGTAGCACACACAAAAAAGCAGCGCCCTGGCATAAATTTGTGTGATGTTCACTTTTTCTTTTCTTTTCTTTTTTCAAAATACTCCTCCTTGCTGATCTCATCCGATACCGGCACTCAGTTTATCAAAAAAAAGCCGAGTTTATAGAGCTGGTTTTAGATGGTTCTATAATATTATAGAGTTTTTCTCCGAAAACTCTTCTATTTTGTTTGCAGCCGACTCCTTATTGGGTTTTGGCCGTGGTGAGGTCGATTTTTCTCAGACACTGTGAGTTGTACTTGGGTACTGTACTGGCACTCGCACGTACTGTCTTTGTGCGAGTACGGTGTTCGGGGGATCACTACCGTAAGGCACCAGAAAACCATTTCTACTACCGTAATCCCACACAATTCTCCGCAGACACGAGGGTTATGTTTTCCAGTTTCCAGTGACCGCCCCGAAACAGCACGTGTGACGATCCCTCTCTTTCGCCAGAGATTTTGTGTGGTGCGGTAACGGGTACACATCCCTGATCCACCTACTCCGCTTACCGTATTCCCAATCGCTTGACAAATAGCCGTGCCTGCGTCGTGCTGTGTGACAAGGGGATATCTTCGGACCACTAAAGTTCATCATAAATTTCAACAAACCAGTGTTCCCCGGCCAGGAGAAATGGCAATCGAATTCCACACGTAGGTTATCGCATTGTGCTCGCATGATGATACTATCACTTGGGAAGTCTGAAACAGTAAAATTCGTTACGGGAGAGCCGAAGCCGGATATGGAATGAGCCGGATTTTGTGATTCGTCGAGATCTTGGCAGTAAGTGACCCCCATTTCCCGAGGATTAACTTAGACTAGTTACTCGAGTAGAGAGTGAATTATCGCCCCCAGTCTGTGTGCTGGACCCCAAGAAATCCGGCGAAGAAAATACGATACTCGAGTACCCCGAAAGTATTGTCACATATCAAAAAAAAGCTGAACGTGCCAAGGTAGCAACTGGAAAAACTTTTACCACTCCAGCAGCCAGTCCTAATAAGCGAGTTGCTTATCCAATTCCAATAGTTACCCGGGCGTATTCAGCTATTTTTGATATTATGCAGCAATAGTATCCTTCCTTGACTGGAAATAGGCTATTAGTACTGTACAATTGTTATTCGAGTTTTAAACCGAGACCTAATCTTCCCACTTATTTGGCGCCCCGACTGCCGGTGAGGGATAAGCCGAAGCCAGCTCTCTGCAAGGGCCAGGGATAAAATAAGAGCAACGGTGTATGCATACCAGTGCAAGCGCAGCACTGCACAGTACCCAATAGGAGGTTGTTGAGCAGTTAACTTAGGTTAACTAGTCAAATAATCCCTGCTTTGCGCGAAAACATCCGCCCTGCCTTGCAACTAAAATGTTAGCAGCGTGGTCCACCCGAGAAGCAAGACCCCGACAGGACTTCTATTTTCTCTCGAGATATAATTGATGAATGAGATACCCGGCCTCTAGCCCAATACACCAATCGGAAGAAAACAACTCTCCTGGTTCTCCTCAAGCAATAGAAGGCTCACATTTCCAGACAAGTTAGTTGCGATCTAACCTACCACTTTTTTAGCCTGACCCTCGTATTAAGCATAAGACGGCCAAGTAGGCGAGCTGGCCCCTCTTGGCCTGTCCTCCCGTCACCGCCGCTAGGAGGACAGCACCGTGGGGCTAACCCCCCACAGGCATCGTGCTCGAGTCACCCCATTTCCGAGAAATTGGGTCACTTGCCGATACCTCGAATGCCGTAAAACTCTTGCAATTCGCCGTCCCCGGCACTCCTCTGATCTCCAGGTTCAGGGACAAAAAGGTAATGAATTACCGGTAACATCATAATATATTATCCTGATCTACCTATCCGGCGTCAACCAGCAAAAAGCTACCACGGCCCAAGCCGCCTCGCATCCCGTCCTCCACAAAGGTCATAAGAAGGGTCAGTGCCTTCCTGTCACGGTATAAGATCAGCCTTCAGGACCTGCTGGGTCTCATTAACCGGTATACGCAATTCCGTTAACTCGCCTAACTAGACCTATCCTGGGCTGGCGGAGATAGGGAATCGCAAGGGTTTTAGCGGTGACACGGTACCGTGGCATTGTGTCGGCACAAGTACCGGTACTCTATGGTGCTGGTCACGAGTAACCGGGGTACTGCAATATTCTGATTTTTGCTATTTTTTGATTAATAAGCACCTTTCTCGCATTGTGGGGGGAAAATCAGTCCCGGAGGGTGAAAGAAGGGGATGTGCGGTGGATGTGTAGATTATCTTCCTATTGCTAAAATCAACTTGAAATCATATAAAGACCAATCTGCTCTGATACTGGCCTTATTTAATGGTCTCTGATTACCTCCTCCCCCCTAGATACCCTGCAAGTATCCCCTGGACCGGGAAGACACTAAAATGCTGTGTTGTTTGTTAGTTTTTAGGCCAATACGATAAATTTCGCAGATATGCAGACTTCCGACTATAACCAACATTAGCTGCATAACCACACTTACGCTGGTGTCACTGAAGTCGTGATTCAAAAGCTCCTTAGTCATCCATGTCTCAAACATCGACAGGGGGAGCACAGCATTTCAATGTCTTGCCTGCCCAAGAGACAACATTATCATGGTGGTGATTTTCCCATTCTCTAATGCATTATCCCGATGATGCGTAGTTCGAATGATGTCTTATGATAAATATAGTGACAATCGCCCGAACTTCCATACAAAATGCTCAGACTTTAAACCCCTATGACTCCACAACCGCACCTGACCTTCGAGATCTGATCTGTAGAGAACATCGGGTACCGGAAGTGTATTTTTCCCTCTTGGAGGAAAAAAGGATATATGTCGTACTTTGGTCGTGTAGTACCGGTAGACCTTCAAAGTGGGAGTACTTGTTAGGAGAAATCTACCCGGGTTACCCATGGCTGGCACTATTCTACTCTTGTATAATAGAGGAGCACTGTACCTCGGCGATCTCATGCACGCTGCAGGAGGGGCAGAGCTATTCCTGCATCGTCGTGGGACACCTAATCGTGATTGCTCGAATAGAGAAACCTAAAAAAGACCACCTTGGACGGGCTCCCGAGAAATCCTCAAGATAAATAAACAAGCACATAAGACGGCACATTCAAACCCACGATTAGCTCCAAGCCCCGAACACAGCCGAACTCACTTCCTGGAAAAGAGGCTGGTAACAGGAAAATAATTCCCACATTGACGATATATGGTACCGATGGGCACTTGTATCCCGAAGAGTTTAATTCTTTTACCCACCGTGCGGCGTAGCAACCTTGATAGTCAGCGCTAGATTGTAGCCCACGTATCAAAAGACAAGTTACATTGAGAGGAAGCACTCCCGTCTCTCTCTTCACCTTCACCACACATGTGCTGTAACAGCACAGCCTGTGACAAATCCTAAACTGCACAAATCTCCTCAACAAGGTATGGGCAGGGCACTCTCCTGCCAACTCATACTGTGCGAGCACAACTGTCAAATAGCCCTTTTAGCGTTAAGGCACCCGCAGGAGTATCATCATCACCCGCGATACGGTGGCCATGGGTATAAATACTCTACCTGGACCTAGTTACTAAAACAAGCTTTGCTCTCGAGGATGACTCGAAGCCATGATCACCTTTTATGTTCGGGTTTTCGGACTATTTATCTTATCCCTGCAATATTGCTGTGAAAATTCCTTCTGTAGGTGGGGGTGAGTGGCGCAGCAGACACTCTGAGGTGGATTGAGCCCACGAATTCGATACTGTGAGTTAATATCCAATGGCGAGCCGGCCAATGTGCAATAATGGGGAACTTTCGAAACGCGTCCGAGGGAAATTATTCCTCGGGTGAGAATTAAGCTTCAAATTTTAAGATATTATTCCCCGATATCCTATCATCGTGTCGTACGGCTGAACTGAAACATTCGTGTTACTCCCGGCCCCGTGTCACTCAGTCTGTGTAACTGTGGTGTTTTTGGCTTGGAGAATTGGAGGCTTTTGTCAGAGTATGGCGGCTTGAGGGCTGCCTTGATTGGCTCTTTAGAGAAGTGTTGGTCTGCCGGGGACCTTAGCGATTGATTCGAATATGCGACGGCGCTTGGTCATGAATTATCACACTTCTGGCGTTGGTTAAGTGCAAGTGTAGTTACGCCGATACTGTATCGGTAGTCGGATAAAGGGTATTTGCTATTGCTGGTTTTTTTTTTTTCAACCCAAATGTGACCGATTGGCTTGGTCCACCACTCCCCGATCGAAAGTGATAGGCAACAGGATTCATAGCGGAGATGAATAAATGGATGATCGATTGGAGCTCGGGTCCAAGGCACGTTTAGAACACGGGGGAGAGCCGATATCTACCGGTAGTGTTACTATGGGTGCCGGGGGTTTAACTTAATTTAGTGATAGGATGAGTAGTAGTGATAAAAAGGATAGCAGATCCATCTCTCGACCTGAAATCCACACGTTATCCACCTGACTATCAGTCGCTTGATAGAATCACCATGTCATGTCCCGAACAGCTATTAGGATGGTCTTCCCCTTTCCGTTCGCCGACAATACACACAAGGAATTTTGTAATGTAATCGAGGGGCGGTCTCCACCTCATAAGCGGCGGTGGGGCCTACAATTGGCTTAGCGATCGCTTCTCCGGTGTCGCCGAAATCAAGACGTGATGGCGGGGGGGATTGCAAGTGTCTTAGCATCCAGAGTGGCCCAAGGCAAGACGAACGCAAGAATATTCATGACTTGATTCTGAAAGAGAGAGAGAAAAAAAGGGCCTATTGAAGATGCTAATCGGAGCAGAGGCGAGATATGAATGAGGGGGCCGGGGGTGCGGGTATTGGGCAGTATCACGATGGGACGACAGAGAGAGTGGGGACCGAAGCGAGCCGGTGTTTTGTATTGCTTATCGCAAAGAGAGAAAGAGATTAGAGAAGAAGAAGAGGAAGAAGAAGAAAGAAAGGTCTAGAAATAAGAGTGCGCATACATAGGTGGGTGACGCAAGCAGTCACTGGGTGTCACTCGTTATTGCAGAAATTACAAAAGCTCAAGCACGATTTCCAACAGCGGGAGGGGAATAAAATTCACGAGAAAGAGATCTCAAAGCTTACGCAAGTGCTCCTAGGCCTTCTGTTTATAAGTTATGCAGCGCATATGCCTGTGACGAATCCGCCGCGGCACCCCCATAGTGTGGGACATATCCTTCTGATCACAGAATTTCACTCGATTCTAAAGCTGGGTGTTGTGAGAGTTTCTCTCGTATCAGGGTAATAAGTTGTGAGTTCTTGGATTCTTCTGAGTACTACTTCACCCGGCAGGTGTTTTTGAGCTTATGGCAGGAGCTTGAATCTAACTTCTCTGTCCTGCTACTGAACATATTTTGCCCGGCAACGTCAATAACCTCATCCCTTATAAGACCACAGCACTTGAGGAACAGCGGTTCCGAGGCTTCCTCTACCGCCGATGGAGTATCGAATAATCGCACCGCGCATAATACTGTTTTCAAGGATGCCCTTGATTTACCGAATTGTTGAGAATATCGCTAGTACGTTGGAGTTGCCTCTCCCGGAATAGTAAGGTTCGTCTTATTTTTCCTTTTGCTCCTGTGAGCAGGGACTTTGGGACATTTTTTTGCTGTGTTTTCTTCCGTTAATTGCGCGGGGGGAGTGGAGTTCTGGGCGTCCTGGCGCGGTTTTCGGTTGTTCTGGTTGGGGTAGTATCTAGGTGTTTCTGGCGTCCCGAACTTCGTAGTGGGCAGTGGGCAGTGGGGCGCCGGGTGGCCACCGGCACAAGGATATCTAGCTGGTACTCGTCCACGATAAGAGGAATTTATCACGGCACAACCGGTCACCATGCTGCCGTATCAAATTGTCCCTGGGCAAACTTAAGTCAGAAATACCTCCCGATGTTTTTATCCTTGTGTTTGTGGATGGATGTAATAGGGGATAGATACTAATGAGAGTTATATATTGATCTGTTGGATCGTAAATACGGGCCACAGCTAACTTAGCTTATATTACACATGTGAGTCTAGCCTATGATATTAGGGGCAATGATTGGTATTATTACACGGGGGATGGCTGAGAGTACTTTTAATAAGGATCAAATTACGATACGGTATCAATAGGTATCGGTGATCAGGATAATCAGCAGGCCCAATCGCTCAGTCGTAATCTCTCAGTCCGGAGGGTTCGGAGCTCGGATTTCAGGTTTAATCGGAAAGCAGTTCGGCGTCACGTCATCAGACAACCCCCATCCAAAAACAAAACGAGGTTAACCCACAAACAAAAAAGATTGAGTTGGAGTAAACAAGAAAGTACCCCCCTCCCTCCCCCCTATTATTCCGCCTCCAAAAGTTACAACATCACCCCCTCCCCTTGCTTCACCACAACCTTCTCCCAATCCTTGTACGTGCCAACGTGCGCCAAGCAAATCCGCACATCCCCCCGCACCTTCGCAAACTCCACGATCTTCGACATATTCTCCCGGGTGCGGCCTGCATCCTGGTGTATTCCATCAAAAACCATCCTGCCGCCGGGCACGTACTCCTTCAAATGCGCCTCACAGTGGCAGCTATCCCCGCCAAGCAACAAGTACCCCCGCTCGACTCGCGCGAGCGCGATCGTGTGTCCGGGCATGTGTCCCGGTGCATCAATGAGTAGAAAACTGCCATCGCCAAAGAAGTCGTAGGCAGCGTCCCAGGGTGCGAGGCCCTCAATTGGCTTGAAATTGCCCTCCGTGAGTTCCAGTGTCCGCCCCTCCGGAAACAGGCTCTCCAGAAAGCGCGACTCCGGGTTGATGGGATATGCCGGTCGAACGTGAGCCTGGGTCCCCGCACCATATACTATCTTTGCGTTGGGAAATTTCTCCGGATCGCCGGCGTGATCGAAGTGTGCGTGTGAGCAGAATAGGTAATCGATGGACTCGGGCGCCACGCCGTTTCGGGCGAGCCCGGTTGGGGCGTCTTCGGGAACGCATGGGTGCAAGAAGGCTTCGAAGGTGGCTTGCATTGCGGGGGGGTACGCGGAGATGTTGCGGATGCCGGCGTCCCACAGGAGGTGCAGGTTTTTGTCAGGGTGGTGGAGGTAGAGGAAGAGTGCGGGGAATTTGTCCACCGTGTTGGCATTTGCGGGGGCTGTGTCGTTGAAAAGGAGTCTTTGCGGGAGAAAGGCGTAGCCAGCATCTAGAGTGTGGACTTCTAGGGTTGTCATTTTGTGGGTGTGTAGGTGGCGATGATGGTAATAGTGGTAGGTTGTTGTGAAAATTGGGAATGCGAATTGAGATCTTGGGGTTGGTGGTTGGGGGTGGCTGTTTTATATCGATGCTTTCGCACCGGTGGGGAAATTGAGTATGATAGCGGTGACGTATTATAAGTTCAAGAAGAGGAGGGGGCTAATTCTTGATTGTTAGGCTGTGTGGGGGAGGCGGCGGTATTGCCATTATCCCCAGTATCATAGCAACGGAATTCGGCTACTGCTGCAAGTTGGCAATTGATTCCCGTACTACACAGCTGATAAGTCGCCGGTAGTCCTTGCCCCTTACGGCCATCGCCTTGGTTAGTAACCCGTAACGCAAAAAAGTTGTATAGAACGGAGCAATAAGCTCTCCATAGGCCTTCGCCGGAAGGTTAATCGCCCCGCTATGACTTTGCCTTGAGGACTGCTTTGCTCGATGTGTTCACCTCCCGACTCTCTTCCGTCCTATACTATAGATCGATATCGTATCCACCTGTTACCCCATCAAGCTCGCCTAGGACCATTAGATCCACCGAACCGATCGTTGCCTGGAGGTTCTACCTATAAAATCCGTAGTTAGCATAGGTGAGTAATTCGCGTCCATTTTCTATCGAAATATCGACTCTTGTGATAGCTGGGCTGGGCGGGTTGTCGCGTGGAGGTGTTTGGGGGACGGAGTGACCTTCTGTGTGGACACACCCCGCGATTTACAAAAGAATTTTGGGAATTGGTTGGCGTCGGTAAGATCCGACCATGAGCCTCCCCAAGGGTTAGGTTTGAATTTCGGATTACCGTTCTGGCCAGGCTGCCAAGGACTTTCTGTGGCGATGGTTTGTATTCAGAGTTTTCGGACAGTCTTGATTAGATCGGAGAGGTACTGCCTGGTGCGTAGGACGTGATAGAGAGTGGTGAGCTGGGTGTGAGGTGTGTTTGGCTAAAGAGGTGGTTATGTTGGTGGTAATCATCTGGTATCACTCGGAAAATTACTAAAATGCTTTGGGGATCGCTCGCAATAAAAATGGGGGAGCTGGCTTTCGCTACCGGCGGGGGGTTTGAGCAATACAGGAAATGGACAACCTAGGAACTGAGACAGAAAGACTCTTAGGTAACGAAGCGGGGGTAATATAGTAGAGAAGGAAAAGCTCGCCGAGTCTAAAGCTCACCGGTTCCCCGATCCTTTGTCTAATAGAACTATGTTATCCGTTTTAAGGTTTGGGTTTGGGACTGGATCTGCTCGGGGAAGGAGACTCCCGTGGAGGAGAAAATTAGCATTATCACTCGAATTATATCTTTTGTGTAGTTTGATGATTCCCTACTCTCGGGGTGGGCTGTTTTCCTCTCCGAGATGTAGCTAATTACTGTATCATAAGAACTAGAATATTTGAACCTCGCGCTAGGACCTTGGAATTGCCTTTGCTGGTAAGGTTCACCTTTTTTTTTGTCTTGAGTTAGGGGCTGAGGTGGCTAATTTTTGCAGTGCGTTCGCTCCCTTATCCAAGAGAGGGAATTTCGGACGTCTTAGCGTGAGATTCAATTATTCCAATTCTTACCATACTTCGTTATTGGGGGAGGAAAGGGAATCTTTTGCTCATCATTGAATTTACTGGCACTAAAAGTTGGGCGCTAGAGCTTTCCGAATGATGAATCTGGGCTAGATTGGTTTGGAAATTGGCCAGCGCCTGGGCATCATTGAAAGCGTCGCTGAGTGTGAAGCTGAGGAAGGCTCTGAGAGCGGATCCCAGGTGAAGCAAGGAACACAACTTGAAATGCGATTTCGGGTCTTATTTTTATCTGTCCTCATGTTTGCTTTTATTTTTTACCTTTTCCCTCTCGTTTTAATTTTTTGGTGGGGCTTTTTTTATAATTAGATTTCACATCCTCATTGCAATTTTTATTCACACTGCAAGTATGGCGGCGATTTGACTGTTACAAGCCTCAGTGGCTAGCTTAGTGAAAAGGGAATTTAGATCATTGGAGTTTTTAACACGACCCTTACAAGACAAAGTGCACCAAGTCATCTATCCATACCAGATACCTCAATGATAAGAAAAATCCCAGAAAAAACCCAGAAAAAACAAAGCAAAACACCACACCCCTTCCGACAGCCTAGACCTCGAAGATTTCCCCCTGATTGGCCTTATGAAACAAGGCAATAGCATGAGCCTCCTAGGCGTCATGGAGATAGTTGAGCTCTAGCTGAACCCAACGCTCGCACTCACGGTAGTCCTCGGCTCTGTCGGCCTTGCCCTGGGCAGTGTTGCGGTGTCCCATATTGGTGACGCTGGTGATTTTCTCCTCGTATTCCTGCCTGGAGGCTTGGAAGAGGCGGACGTATTCGACGTAGTGGTCATAGGTGATTTTCCAGAATAGGATTCGCGAGGCGGGTGAGTAGTGAGCGAGTGGAGCAGAGTTCATCGTGTCGGAGATCTGGCCACGGTATTGGGGGAGCGGATGCGAGGAGGAGGAGGAGGTTTTAGTAGATTTTTGGAGGTTGGTGGGTATTTGATTGAGGACGCGTAATGCTGAGGGGGAGTGGTAGTGAGTTTGGTGGTGGGGAGATGTTGGGGAGCGGTGTTCTCAACGGGGCTGTCCATCCCCGTCCTAAAGGCGGCGTTGTGCTGTCCCGTCCGGCCTTTTTCCAAACTTGCCCTGCAGCCCACGGCCAAGGACTAGGGCCCCACCGCCGCCCGGGGGAAATGTCTCACGCTCGCCATCCGTGACCTGCAGTCCCCCGCATTCCCCCGCATTCCCCCGCATTCCCCCGCATTCCCCCGCATTCCCCCACATTCCCCCGCATCCACCCGCAGTCCCCCTAATGTCCCCTTGTCAAAATCTACTAGTGATCACCCACTCGTTGCCTATCGCCTTTGTATTCTTTCTAATTATACATCAATATTATGATTACTACTATATTGTTCTCTTTGTTTTTGGTGTTCTTCCTTGTCGCTTTTCTTTCCTCTGCCGTAACTCGGTTTGGATTGATGGAACCAGAGATAGAAATGCAACTTAGCGGCTATGGCAGATGCTGGGGTTGTAGCATCACGATGGTTGATTGTGTGACTTTCTTTATAGCGGGTTCTTCTGCACGTGAAGCGATCCGGAATCATGGGGATGAATTTCGTGCCTAGCTATTTTCAAGGCTTACAATATTTTCCATGTATTTTCCACTTCTGGCAATCATGGGATATTGGGAGGGGCACTATCGATATAAGAGTCCATTCCTTCAAGTGGTTAGAATAGAATAACGCACTTCTCTTAATATCTTTTACACATATCCCTACTTCAGCTTGGAACCTGGAATTATTGAGTTGCGCAAAGATTTTTACCCAGCAGTCCCCCGCAGTCCCCCGCAGTCCCCCGCCGTCCCCTGCGCGGATTTGTCTCACGTTGTAGGGCTCGCGGTCCTGAGGTTTCCGGGATGACAACGGACTGCATTTTGCCGTCCCGTCCAGGGCTCTTGGCAGTCGCCCCGTCGGGCCCTACGGGGGTCCCTGACCGTTGAGAACACTATTGAGGAGTGAATGAGTGCCCTCCTATTCTGCGCCTCGAGCAGTAGATCGTCAACCCTACTGTTAGCGCAAACCTACGATTGACCACAACGGTGTCTAACCACACAACTAGGCAGCATTTTCTGTGTTGAAACATGCTATGGTAGTGTTTTGGTGCCCCTACCAGAACCATTCCCCGTTTTTAAAAAACTCATATGTTTGTTTGACCTAGATTGTGGAAACATGGAACGCTAGGGATAGAATTGACTAGCACTAAGTTAGTTTTTGACAATAGCTTGGGTTTGTGTCCATATTGTTTAAGATGCGAGACTATGGTAGATTTCACATATTATTTCCTTATAATAATAATATTATTATATGTTCTTTTTCGCCTCTCTGATTTTCGCCGACACCCTCTATAAAAGAGCCTAGAATTTGCGCTTCTTCTCACTTGACGGCTCTCATTCATACATCTTCTTTTATTCACTGATTAAGCACCAATACATACCCATTCTTTTGCCGCTCTCCTTGCCGATCCTGATAAAAGTGAATATACAAGCATTCCGACGCTTGCTCTATATACTTCACAATATAAACTTTATCTGTTAGGTAGAGCTAGCGGGGGTATTTATGGAATTCGATTCATTTAAAACTAATAAAAGTAGAAATTTTTGATAGTGACTTATTAACTTAGAGGACAGATATTGTTTAAAGAATTGTACTCGAGTATATCGGACTGTATTCTGCTCATTATTAAAAATTAAGTTCAACCAACCATCCCAGCTATATTATTACCATCCCCCGCCCCATTAATGCTCCTGTCTCCCTGCTTCTGCCACCTGAATTTATTATACCTACCGCGCCCACCAATGCTATCAAGCCTCTGTTAAATTACCCGCTTGTCCTTCCATTACTTGTCACTCACCGATAAACAATAATCTGCAGGACTAAGCAGTAAAAGAAGAGAAAACAGAACAAAACAATCCGCTCACTCACTTCAAGAACCACATCTACTGCCATTAGCTAACCAAAAATCCTGAAATCTCCCTATGATAACTCATCACCAAGCTTATCACCTTAACTGCCTCAGTGCCCACTCCACACTAGCTGGATCCGAGCTCCGCAGCGCATCTAAAATAGCCATGAACCGTCTGGCAATCGGATAAGCCTTCATACCCCTCACCACCAAATTCTCAAACTCGAACTCAGGAGCGTTACTGGTAGGGTGATATTGGACATACTCCATCCAGCTCGGGAAGAACCCGGCCCCCTCCCAGTCAATGATAGACACAATATTACCATTGCGAACGAGAATATTACCCTGATGTAAATCTGCGTGTGTTAGTGTGGCCGGGAATCCATGGGGCATTATAGCGCGAAGGTCTATCAACGCTTGCTGAATTGTGCGAGAAGGACTGTGTTGGAGGTCAGCAGCCAGGGCTAGCCAGAGGGATTGATTATCGGAGAATGGCCCCTGTGCAGTATTTCTCCGGCCGAAGAGAACCCCGTGTTCGTCGTGCAATGGCCCACCCTCGAACGAGCGAATAATAGGAGAAGTGATTCTGCGCAGTTCATCGAGGTAATCTACGAACTGAAGGACAAGTCTTTCCTTGCCTGCCCTATTAAGGTGCACCCAGACTTTATACAGCGGGTCACCCTCGATTTTTTCCATCACCATGTGGTGGACAAGCACACTGCCGCCGCCCGCACCTCCATGGCCACCTTCGACAGTAACCCATTCGTGGTAAATGGTCGGAATGGGAATATCGGTGGTGCCTTGTATGAGGGCGTGAATGTCGGACTCGTACACGCCCCTCTTGTGTGGGCGGAATTTGTACAATTGTCCGTTGCCCAAGTCGTAGATTTGGCGGGTGTTGTTATCTCGGCAATAGATTCTGCGGGCTTCTGGGTAGCGTGTGAGAGGGTGGACGCGTGGGGGGACCTTCTGGGTAGGGACTTGATTGACCTCGACTCTGGGCATTGTAGATATTGCGTTTGTGGTTTTTTTTTTGATTTTGTTTGGAGAGATTGGGGATGCTGAGATGCTGGTATTGATGGGTTAGTTTGCTGCTTGTGTGTTAGTAGCTGGTTGAACTATGGCGAGTGAAATAATAGTGCTAGTGGGTTTATTGGGGGGATTTTATAAAATTTAGCCTAGAATCTGATATTCAAGTTCTAAGTAGCTGTTAGTGCTTCTGAAGCACTGAGCATGACGGCTTGACTATTAGACCAGGAAGTTAGCAATACGAATAAGGTTTCAAGTTTCAAGGTTTGCCCGACTTCTCTCTAAGCTTGGAGTACAGGAATGAAATTGACGAAGCAAAATGGGAAATATGGTATATAATTATGATAGTATTTTCACAATAATATTTTTTCCATGGCGGCAGCGGTAAGTGCCCGGGCAAGCCACCTGTATTAGTTGCTTGGAAACCGCCAATTTTAGTGTTTTTCTTGTTTCATCGCCTTTGTTCTACTGTTGAATGTGTTGGCAGAGTGGTGTCTCATAACCGCGGGTGAAACAGCCTGCTAAACAATCCACTAGACACCTTCCCATCCCGCTGGAAGTTATGACATCAGCTGCGCATCATGGTTTCTCACTCGGCAAAATGATACACTTGAATGTTAGGTTTACACTAGCATAGGCTCCTCAAGACCTAGAAGATGAAATTGGTTCAGGAAATCTGGTACTATATCGTATTGGCTAGCTCAGTTTTTTGTCTTTCGTCCCCCGGGTTTCTCGGAATACCTCCTGACTGCCGAGTGGGGGTTGGGTGCGTTGAGTAAGGGAATTTGATTAGATAAGCTGATTATATCAATCTGATCTTGTTTTTAGATAGGGTTTTATAGTATGATATCATACCGTAAGAACTGGAATAATTGAACATCGCACTAGGACGTTGGAATTGCCTCTGCTGGTAAGGTCTGGAATTTTTTTGATTTTTTTGATTTTTTTGTCTTAAGCCCGGGGCTGGGGCGGTGAGTTTTGGCTGTGCTCTCGCCCCTCTATCCAAGAGAGGGAATTTCGGATGTCTCAGCGCGAGGTTCAATTATTCTAACTCTTATGGTATAGGAAGGCTGGTAAAGCTCCACCGAGGCACTAAAGGTAGACAACCTGCTCAGGGTGTATGTATGATAGCTGATCTTGCGTCTGTAGCCTAATAACACCCTATCTCCGGAAAATAAGAACATTGTGTTGGCGGGGGGGAGGGGATAGAACAGAAGAAAGAAGGGAGTGCAATAGATCTGATTGGATCTTCTAGGTCATTACATTTGTGTTTTCACTGTATAGTATAGTATTATACTTATGGGAGATAAGACTGGGGCATGCGCTAAAAGAAATTCTGCTATATATTACACTTGAAGCTAAGTCCGTTGTATTATCAAGCGAAGGAATAGAGAAATACAGGAATAATAGAAAGCGGGGCTTATCCGAAAAAAACTTCTAGATTTAGTACCGGAAACAATGGAAAAACGAAAAAGGGAATCAAGAAGAAAGAAAAATACGAGGCATGTGTTTTATATCTCTGAGACCAACAGGAGAGAGGATAGAAACAGTCGTAAATTGTCTGCTAGGGTTATATACGGTGTATATGGCTAGGTTCGGGGGGCGCCGGAAGAGGTCGTGCCTTCAGGGCCTTATAGCGCGTTGGGGGTTGTAGCCTTTCGCGCCTTGAGTAGCTTCACTACTCCCTTATAGTGATGCTGATCGGCCCACCAGAGCGGTGTTTGGCCATCATTGTCTGGTCTATCGGGGTCAACGTCTTCCCGTTCTAATAGCAGCTTCACTACTCCTTCACACCCATAATAGGCGGCCCACGAGAGCGGTGTTCGGCCATGATTGTCTGGCCTATCGGGACTAATGTCTTCCCTTTCCAACAACAGCTTCACTACTCCTTCGCGCCCATATTCGGTGGCCCACGAGAGAGGTGTTCGGCCATGATTGTCTGGCCTATCGGGGTCAACGTCTTCCCGTTCTAATAGCAGCTTCATTACTCCTTCATACCCATAATAGGCGGCCCACGAGAGTGGTGTTCGGCCGTGATTGTCTGGCCTATCGGGACTAACGTCTTCCCGTTCCAACAACAGCTTCACTACACCTTCACGCCCATACCAGGTGGCCCACAGGAGCGGTGTTCGGCCATCATTGTCCGGCCTATCGGGACTAACGCCTTCCCATCCCAACAACAGCTTCACTACAGCTTCACGCCCATACTCGGCGGCCCACGAGAGAGGTGTTCGGCCATCATTGTTTGGCCTATCGGGGTCAACGTCTTCCCGTTCCAACAGGAGCTTCACTACTCCTCCATACCCGTTCTTGGCAGCCCACAAGAGCGGTGTTCGGCCATCATTGTCTGGCCTATCGGGGTTAACGTCGTCCCGTTCCAACAGTAGCTTCACTACTCCACCGGGTTCTATTCCACCGGGTTCGCGCTCATTCTTGGTGGTCCACAAGAGCGGTGTTCGGCCATTATTGTCTGGCCTATCGGGGTTAACGTCTTTTCGTTCCAACAGTAGCTTCACTACTTCCTCGTACCCCCCCCAGGCGGCCCGCGAGAGCGGTGTTCGGCCATCATTGTCTGGCCAATCCGGATTAACGTCTTCCCGTTCCAGCAGTAGCTTCACTACTCCTTCACGCCCATACCAGGTGGTCCACAGGAGCGGTGTTCGGCCATGATTGTCTGGCCTATCGGGACTAACGTCTTCCCGTTCCAACAACAGCTTCACTACACCTTCACACCCATACTCGGCGGCCCACGAGAGAGGTGTTCGGCCATCATTGTTTGGCCTATCGGGGTTAACGTCCTCCCGTTCCAACAGGAGCTTCACTACTCCTCCATACCCGTTCTTGGCGGCCCACAAGAGCGGCGTTCGGCCATCATTGTCTGGCTTATTAGGGTTGACGTCTTCCCGTTCCAACAGCAACTTCACTACTCCCTCACGCTCATAATAGGCGGCCCACGAGAGAGGTGTTCGACCATTATTGTCTGGCCTGTCAGGATTGACGTATTTTCTTCCAAATAGTAAACTCATTACTTGTGGCGTTCCCCGCCTACGGCCTATGCTCCCAGGTCTGACAAATAGCCGACTAAGAAATAGCTTGACCACCCCTTCATGCCCACTCTTAGAAGCCCATGAGAGCGCTGTTCGACCAGATCCCGTGTCCCGCATATCAGGTTGAGTGTGCTTCTGTTGCAAGAGTAATTTTACTACTTCTTCACGCCCATACCTTGCAGCCCACATGAGTGGTGTTAGACCCCTATTATCTCTTTCGTTCAGATCCCATCTTTTCGTCCTTATCAAATCAATTGCAACTTCGGGAATGCCGAAATATGAAACACAGTGTAGTGCAGAAAATTTCTTTCTGGAATCATGGTACGGCTCGCGGACTGACTTCCAAAGTAATTCGGTAGATATGTGATTATCGTATTGAAAAAGGTCTAGCGCAAGGTTCCTTGAGCGATCTGAGGGCTCCCTTCGCATGTGGGTTCCCCAATATAAAGAAGCATATCTTAGGATGGGCATGTCTTTGGTGTTACGAGAGAGGCTGGCCGAAAGATCCCTAATGGCCTGGAAGTTGAGATATGTCAAACAAGTCTCGGCTATTTTCGAGTGAGCTCCGTCAAACAAATTGGCGTGGTGAGAAAGATACTCTTTGAGCGTGAAATGGATAAGCCTAATAGTTGAGGACCCTCTATCGACGGTGGCAAGTCCTTGACAGCAGGCTAAAACTGTCCGGATCGAAGGCACATTGTTGGTATTAATGTCAGTTGATCCTATATCGACCGCGAGGGCGTGGCATATCTCATCCACACTCAACGGCCGCTCAGAATGCGAAGTCCACATTAGAGCGGCCATCCCGAGTCTTGCACTGTCTCCTTGGTCTTCCTTTATCCGTTCTATGGCTTTGTCGTATGCACCCCCCAAGCCCAGGCCATTTGTCATTGTATTGAGCTTCTCTCGCCTTCGATAGAGTGTCGTTTCCCGGAGGATTGCCTCGATATTTAGAGATACTAGCAGGAATCTAGATACAGACCTGTTAGCTCATAGTTTTAGATATCTTTTTCGGGGTTCTTGCTCATAACTTACAGCTCTGAAACAGTCTCAGGAATGTTTTTTATAATGTCCTCCTCTAAACTGTTGTCCATCGCGTCCGGTATTGTGTCTTCTCTCAGTTTCGCTTTCAGGAATCGAATGATATCGGCCTTAGTGGGTGTAATAGATACAGCAACTACCCTCCCGGTAAGATGTTGCTCCACCTCATCCCGGACATGTAACCTTCCGGCCAGAAATATCCGCGTGCTTGGGGACTTGTGTAGAATTTGTTGCAGTGATCCAAGCAGCTTTCCCCGGTACTCCGCCACACATTCGTCGAGGGCATCAAAGCATATGAAGGTGGGCCGTGAGCACGCGATATCCTGTAACATATCTACGACTTGGCCGAGTTCCAGTCTCCGGCCCCCGGTGGCCTTCTTTTGATCTTGAAAGGCCTCGACGATCTTTGCAGGAATCATTTCGAGTCCGCTAACAAGCTGTTTTAGGAGGGAACTTAGGACGGTGGTTGGGGATTGCTCCTTCTGGGCCGCGAAGTCGAAGTAGAAGCACGCAACCGTAGCATTTCGTCCCTTTGCCCAATCGCATAACCTATCTATTACTAGGGAGCTAGCATCACAGTTTCTTAGCAACACTTTTGCTTCATGGAGGATATGGTTTATTACCTGATGTAGGTCTTGCCCACTCCCGGATCTCCGTAGCAGAACAAGGCCGAATTATCGGGTTCTCCGCCGCGATTGCCGTCTGACCAATTCCGATATTCCTCTGTTTGTAAGAGCCAGTCTCCCACATATTCGACTCGCTGGGCTCTAATATCGTGGTGCCGTATCCAGGGGTCCAGTGGAGATAACCATGCGAGAATCTCAGTCCTCTCGTCGGTGCTACCAAAGTTCACGTTGGACACATGGCCGAACGAGAGAGTATTATTTGTGACAGTATTATTGAATGAGTTGGTATTATTAAAGGAGTTGTTATTGAAGGAGTCGATGTTATTGGAAGGATTGCTATTTTCTCCGACCTGAGATTGTGACATTTCGTTTTTTTGGTTGCTGTCCGGAAGCTGGCAGATTCGATTGAGAGGATTCGGAGAATGGGTTCTTGAATAGTAGAGTCAATTGACAGAGTCTTAGAGGCTGAAGGAAAGTGGGGTCGCTGTTGTCCTGCCACTTTGGTGGCGAACACTTAGTCCAATCAGCTCTTTAGAATACCCCTCTGCGCTTGTGGGGTGGGGCTAAGTTCTGCGACATAACGGAAACTGATCCTTTGTCGCTTGTCTTAGACCGAAAATAGTGCTTGTCGTAAGTCTACAAAACAAGCACAAGTTGTTTACCAGTAATTTGATCCATCTCTTTCTAAATGGGGTGTCGTGGTTTGAGATTTTTGGCTCTACTTTTATACTTTGTGTGAAGTTCTGAACTCTTCAGAAAAGAAACCTTATTTATGAGATTCTCTTCGGTTCTGGCTGACTAAGATGATATGATGCTCGGGCATCGCACTCGTATCATACTTGGGCGCAAATTAACGATTGGGACTGTGTGACAACCAAAAGCTGTGGTTGCAACATAAGTTAGATAAGTTATCAATGTCACACCGTGCCTATCTTTGGTTTGCGCCCAAGCACAGCGGTGACATAATATTATTAGAGCCGCACTTCGGTTAATCCAGCCCTAACGCAGTATCAAAGTCTGCTGATCGCTAAAATCTGCCCCGCGGTTATTGCGGCTCCGGCCCCCACGAGCCCCACTCATTTGACCGATATTCCCCTACTTGTAGGACTCCGCTACCCATTCGCGCGTTTTACGCACAGCTGAATTCGGGGGATAAACGGGTCGGAACTACGGTAGCATCTATCACAGCACAACGCAGTATGATAACCTCTCGAATAGTGGGAACATCTCATCCCTTGGCCATCCACCCCATAAACCTGTGAATTCACCCCGCACTAGGATTCCCAACAACAACCGGCCAACCAAAACCACAGATCCATAATGTCGGTGGACTCCATTGCCTTCGACCGCCAGCGCCCGACCAAACACCTTCTCTCCGCCCCCTCTAAATCCCCGACTATATCTTGGAAAACTACGCCTCTTAAATTCGACTGGCAGCAAACGACTTATCAAATCCGGCTGGACCGCCCGGACTGGCAACCAACTACCTACTACGTTAATTCCGCCGCTAGCGTCGCGGTAACATGGCCTGGGGCAGATATCTCCTCGAGGGAGATCGTCAACATAAAGGTTGGGGTGCGTGGAGCTGGCGAGGAAGAGGATGTCTGGTCCGAGGAGGTGAGCGTTGAAGGGGGATTATTTGAGCGGGAAGAGTGGAGCGCTATGCCGATATGTGCTGTTGGGGGGGTGGACTTGGGCGGGAGGATACCGGTCACCTTATTGAGGAAGGGGTTTACGTTAGGAGATGGAGGTGGAGCGATCAAGAAGGCCAGGTTGTATGTTACGGCATTGGGGGTTTACGAAGTGGAGATTAATGGGAGGAAGGTTGGAGATGAGGAGTTTGCGCCTGGGTGGACGAGTTATGGGCACCGGATCAAGTACCAGACGTTTGATGTTGCGGACTTACTACGTACGGGGGAGAATGTTGTTGGGGCGTATTTGGGGGAGGGGTGGTATAGAGGGAGGATAGGGTTTGAGGGTTTGTCCTGTAAAATTTATGTGTTGCGAGGTATTGCTGACGGTTGGTGGGCAAAAAGGGGGCAGAACAGCGATATACGGAAAGGATATCGGGTTAATATTCCAGTTGGAGATTACCCATGAGGACGATACGGCTACCAAGATTGTCTCAGATGATTCGTGGAAGGCTTCAACGGGGGCCATTCTCTATTCGGAGATTTACGACGGGGAATTGTATGATGCTCGGAAGGAGAAGCCCGGATGGTCTTCCCCGGGGTATACCGAGTCCGGCGACTGGAACGCGGTACGAGAATTGCCATTCCCCACCGCAACTCTGGTATCTCCAACCGGGCCACCAGTTCGTTGCACCGAGAAACTAGCCCCGGTAAAAGTCTTCACAACCCCATCCGGCAAGACAGTAGTAGACTTTGGACAAAACCTCGTGGGTCGCTTGCGAATTGAACCACGCGGTCCCACTGGTCACAAAATTACCTTCATCCACGCCGAAGTTCTCGAAAAGTCTGGAGAAGTGGCGGTTCGACCACTCCGCGCAGCACAATGCACGGACTACTACATCATGAAAGGTGGCGGTGAGACGGAAACCTACGAACCGAAATTCACATTCCATGGCTTTCGCTACGTTCAGGTGGATAATTGGCCTCCGGGATCGGACCTCCTGAAAGACGTTGAAGCTAGAGTGCTGCATACGGACATGCAGCGCACAGGCTGGTTCTCGTGCTCCGATGAGCTAATCAACAGACTTCACCAGAACGTCGTCTGGGGCATGCGTGGGAACTTTCTTGAAATCCCGACGGATTGTCCACAGCGGGATGAGCGCCTAGGCTGGACAGGGGACATCCACGTTTTCTCAGAGACGGCGAGCTTTCTTTATGATTGCAGCGGTATGCTTCAAGGTTGGCTTCAGGACTTTGCCTTTGAGCAAATGGACGACGACCATTGCGTGCCGCCGTTGGTTGTACCCGATGTGATCGACCCCACCAAATTTCCACGTTTGCCCCAGGCGGTCTGGCAAGACGTTGCGATTGTTCTCCCATGGGTGCTGTACACCCGATTCGGCGACGTGAATATACTCTACTCTCAGCTCGCTAGCATGAAATCCTGGCTCTCCTCGGGTATCCCGAGGGACCCGGCCACAGGTCTCTGGTCTAAAACCTTCCAATTCGGAGACTGGCTGGACCCCAGCGCGCCAGGCGAAGCCCCGCAAAATGGGTGCACGGATCCGATGCTCGTCGCGAACGCATTTCTAATCCACGTTACAGACCTCCTCTCTCGGATATCCACCATCCTCGGCGATCCGGATGGCGCCGCAGCATACGCCACCTCCGCAAGCGCCCTCCGCCAGGCTTTCAACGAAGAATACGTGACCCCCACCGGCCGTCTATCCTCGGACTCGCAGACAGCGTATGTCCTAGCCCTCCGCTTCAACATCCTCCCTACCCCGACACAAGTCGAAGGAGCGAGCAAGCGCCTCGCCGAAGTCGTCCAGAAGTCAAAATTTAGAATCGCAACCGGCTTTGCCGGCACCCCGTATATCCTGCCAACTCTCACCACAACTGGCAACCGCCAGCTAGCCTACCGCATGCTGCACGAGCGGAAGTGCCCCAGCTGGCTGTATCCACTGCAGCACGACGCGACGACGATCTGGGAGCGCTGGGATGGCATACTACCTGACGGGAGCGTAAACTCGGCCGAAATGATCTCGTTCAATCATTATGCCCTCGGCGCAGTGGCGGAGTGGATGCATGCTAGCATTGGAGGGATCGCGCCCGCCGCTCCCGGTTGGAAGAAAATTTGGGTCGCGCCAGTTCCTGGTGGGGAGGTTACCTGGGCTGAGGTTAGGTTTTTGAGTGTTTACGGGGAGGTGTATGCCCGCTGGGAGATCAAGGATGGGAGGTTTAAATTAGAGGTTAAGGTCCCAGGGAATGTTACTGCTGGGATTGTGTTTCCAAGGGGAGCCAGAGATGAGGAAGTGCTTATTGTCGAGGAGAGTGGGAGTGAGATAGAGGGGGGGGAAGAGGAAGAGGAAGAGGAAGAGGAGGAAGAAGAACCGGGAGAAGCGGGAGATAAGCATACGGACGGGAGAGTCCTGGAAGTTGGATCTGGTGTGCATGTTTTTGATAGGGCGTGGAGGGAGGACACGGACTGGCCACCGACGGTCTTGACGCATCCGTACATGCCGGATAAAGAGTGAATTGGAGAGACGAATTAGGAAAATGTGATTAAGTCTTTGAATGAATTATCTATTTTTGGGATGATTGGGATGGTGAAATTGATAGCGAGAGGGCTGGTGTCAGGGCGGATAAAAATGTCTGGTATTATAACAATGCAAGTCTTTATTATTTCCACCATCTCTAGAGGTCGAGGTTTCGGCTCCTAACCTGCTGTTTTGCATTTCGAAAAGCTTGCTATGCTTATTGTACTGTGCTCAGGGATATCTTCTACACGACTGACTAGTGGGAAAAGGCGTCGTTTGAGGATTGTACTGTAATGCGATTTCCTTGGTTATGAGGGGGTCTCCTGAAGCTGATTGTAGGAGAGGTCATAGATCCTTAGGAACCTAATGTTTGCTGCTGGTTAGTGATCCTGGCATATTGACTGAGGGAAAGAGAGCTCTTGAATGAGGTATCCTCTTGCAGCTCCCGGGTTCCGGTAGTGGAACAGGACTGTCCGGACACCACCGCCATTACTCCGGTTCTATTGACCGTCCTCAAAGTGCGTGGGTTTCCAGGAGCGGGTTCTTTATATTATCTAATAAGTTGATTCAGGCACCATAGTCGCCTTGTTAGAGCTCCCGAGGTGATAGCCACTCCGAGTCTGATGGTTCTCAACTTCTCTCCTGCTGTTTACATTAATGGGATTGTCGCACTCGGGAGTGTTGGTGAGAATTGGAAAATTGTTTCTGATAATCCAGTAAGAATATTTATGAAGCAAGGGTTATGTTTTTTTGTTTTTCTGATTTTTATGAACTTGCTCGAGTGGTTGTCTGATAAATATAGCACTTGACTTTGTTGGAGTTGATCTAGTGGTGTGGCGAGCACTCTCCCATGTTATCCGGGAGCGTCGGATAAGTACTGCAGTGTCTAAATTAGTGAGAAGTGTGTGAAAATCCACCATTCCTTCCTAGCACATCTCAATCACTGACTGGTCGGGGGATATAACACAATTTGGGCATAGAGAACATTTCTCGCGACGGCGGGGATTAGTAAATTTGATATTACTATTATGCTAAGGGATTAAGGAATATCCTGTGTTATATTATACAAGGAGAGGAGTTAAGAAGTGCACAAGCGGGGATGGATAATTTTCTCCGTATAATATGATACTGCGCCTACGGATTTATTAAATTGTGTGGGAATAATTATGTGGATTAACCTATGGAATGTCGTTGTGGGCGATTCGGGATTGTTTGTTTGCTCCGCAGAGTTTCTGTTAAGTTACTGTTTCCGGGATGTTTCTTTGTGGTTTGTTTATATGGTATGGTTCGTGAGGTTCTAAGTGGGTTTCGGAGTTGTTGATTGTTGGGGAGATATGTATCTGCTAGCTTGTCTTTGGCTAGAGTCTCTATTGATATTCTAGCTTATGGTTTTCTCGTGTTTTGTTGTTCTTGGCCCCCCTTTCTCTCTCTGTATACTACTTGTAGGATCGGTTTAGCTTCGGCAGTAAACGCAAAGGTTTTCGCGTCACCAGATATCACTCAACAAGTGCCATCTACACACTGCGCTGACTTTACTGGTATGGCCAGAGTTTGGGAGATGAAGCTTGGGTAGTTATGGTTCGAGGTGCTGTGCACCTTTGGTCTTTGGATTGCCTATAGGGCATACGGTTATGTGGTTGTGCGGAACTGCGGGCATGAGGATTGTGGCTAGGAGATATACGATTATAGGGCATGTGGTCTTGTGGTGTACGGGGACTAGTCACCTAGCAGTGGGTTTTGTTTTCACATCCTATTGGTTTTTGGTTTTTTTTGGTCCCATTGCTATTGGGAATTAGGTATCGGGTATTTGGCTCTATGATTTTTCTCTCATTCTCTGTGTTATTAGGTATATGGGAGTCGGCATCTGGCAGGGTATAGGCTTTAGGGATCGAGGAGGATCATGAGATATCAGGATGGTTTTAGATTGCTTGAGATCGCTAGGGATCAGGATTGTCAGTTTGGTGCGTTTCCTGAGAGTTCATTGAGTTTCGGGAGTTTTTTTGGTGTTTATTAGACGGATATATATCTCTTGGCTTGTCTTCAACTAGCGGAGAGAGGGAGTAGCTAACTAGTCCACTGTTCTTCCATGTTCTGCTGCGCTTAGGGCCTATTGCAATGCCACTTTGTTCTTTCATTCCGCTTTGGAACAGGTGGCAGTGGGGGGTTGGTGTTGACTAAACTCTCTTTGTGAGAGCTTCAAGAATTAGGAGCCATATCTTGAGTATAATTGAAAAACACGAAACACAAGATTGTACCGAAAACAAGTTAATTGTTCTGTGTAATTGCCCAGCTGCATTTCAAGTGGACTTTGATGATCCTGCACTACTGCCACGACCAGGAATGCTTGTGCTTCCAGCCCACAGAATGTCAATCCCTTCCATACACTCCCGATTACGTGGGCAATTAGTGCATCCGAAAAAGGGAAAAAAACCCCTAATAAGATATTACACTCTACTCTATTCGAATAAGAGAAAAAGAAAAAAAGAGCTATCATACTGTACAAGACCAAGGCCCCCTCCGCCCTAAAACGAATCTCAAGATATATGTAGTACTCGACCTGAACCTAAATCTATTCTAGTATTGAACGAAGAGAGAGAGATTGTCAATGAATGAGAGGGAGGTTAGCTCATGTAAAAAAACAAGAATAAAGCTTCTAACTAGCCCCGAAACGCCAGAAGAAAAACTGAAAGAAGAAAACAAATAAATATCTGAGACTACTCCGTACAAAACTCATTCGTCTGAAACTACCTGTGCCCACAAATGACGATTTCTATGAGATAAAATGATAAACTCCAGGGAATCAAGCGGGGATCCAATTACTAGATATGTCAGTAATGTTGAGCCTGTAGCAGCTCTACGACTCTATCGTGTCCGTTTTCGGCGGCTAGCGTTAGCGGTGTTCGACCGGATTTACAGGAGCTATTGGGGTCGACATCTTCCCGCTCCAACAGTAGCTTAACTATTCCATCATGGCCATTCCGGGCAGCCCACGAGAGCGGCGTTCGGCCATAAATCGTGTCTGCTGTGTCGGGGCTGACATCTTTCCGTCCTAACAGTAGTTTCACTATTCCCTTATGCCCCTTCCCGGTAGCCCACGAGAGTGGCGTTCGGCCATACTTCGTGTCTGGGCTGTCGGGATTGACATCCTTCTGCTCCAACAATAGCTCCACTATTCCCTCATGCCCATTCCCGGCAGCCCATGAGAGCGGTGTTAGGCCGTACTTCGTATCTGGGGTGTTGGGGTTGACGTCTTTCCGCTTCAACAGTAACTTCACTATCCCCGCATGGCCATTCCCCGTAGCCCACGAGAGCGGTGTTCGGCCGGATTTACTTGAACTATCGGGGCTGACATCTTTCCGCCCCAATAGTAGCTTCGCTATTCCCTCATGACCATTCCCGGCAGCCCACGAGAGCGGTGTTAGGCCATACTTCGTGTCTGGGGTGTCGGGTTTGACTTCTTCCCCCCCCAACAGTAGCTTAACTATTCGCTCATGGCCAATCCGGACAGCCCACGAGAGTGGCGTTTGGCCATGGATCGTGTCTGGAATATTAGGGTTGATATCTTTCAGCCCCATCAATAACACCACTATTCCCTCATGGCCATTCTCAGCAGCCCAGGAGAGCGGCGTTCGGCCATAGTCTGTGTCTGGGGTGTTGAGATTGACATCTTTCCGCCCTAACAGTAGCTTTACTATTCCCTCATGGCCCTTCTTGGCAGCCCACGAGAGCGGCGTGAGGCCATACTTGGTGTCCGGGGTGTCAGGGCTGATATCTTTCCGCCCCAACAGTAGCCCCGCGATTCCCTCATGGCCCTTATCGGCAGCCCACGAGAGCGGTGCTCGGCCATGCTTCGTGTCTGGGGTGTTGGGGCTGAGATCTTCCCGTCCCAATAGTAGCTTCACTATTCCCTCATGGCCCTTCTCGGTAGCCCAAGTGAGCGGTGTTGGGCCAGATTTCCCTGAGCTATTGGGGTTGACGTCTTCCCGCCTCAACAGTAGCTTCACTATTCCCTCATGGCCCTTCTGGGCAGCCCATAGGAGTGGTGTTTGGCCATACGTCGTGTCTGAGCTGTTGGGGTTGACATCTTTTCGCTCCAGAAGTAGCTTCACTATTCCCTCATGGCCCTTATTAGTAGCCCACAAGAGCGGGGTTCGGCCATACTTCGCGTCTGGGGTGTTGGGGTTGACATCTTGCTGCCCCAACAATAGCTTCACTATTCCCTCATGGCCCTTCTCGGCAGCCCACGAGAGCGGTGTTGAGCAATACATGTCTGGGACGTCGGGGTTGACATCTTTCCGCTCTAGAAATAGCTTCACTATTCCTTCATGGCCCTTCCCTGCGGCCCATGAAAGCGGTGTTCGGCCGGTTTCACTCGAGCTATCGGGGTTGACATATCTCTTACCAAAGAGTAGACTAGCTGCTCGCCACGCCTTCCCCCACCGACGACCTATGCTCCTAGGGCTAACAAATCGCGCACTAAGAAGTAACCTGACTATTCCCTCATGTCCATTTTCAGAAGCCCAGGAGAGTGCTGTTCTGCCAGAATTCGTATCCTGCTCATCAGGTTGGATATTTTCTTTTCGTAAGAGCAACCTCACAACTCCTTCATGCCCATTCCTTGAGGCCCATATGAGTGGCGTCATACCCGCACCATCTCTTTGGTTCACATCCCATCTATTCATCTTTATCAAGGTATTTGCCACTTCGGCGATGCCGAAGTACGCGATACAGTGCAGCGCCGAAAACGGCTCATCGCCAGGTTTACGGTCAAAGGGCAGTCCCCCATTGATCGATTTCCAAAGGGATTTGGCCGATATGTGACTATCGAACTGACCAAGAAGCTGGAGCGCAAGTGTTTTTGCGCGATCTGAGATCTGCATTCGCATGTGGGTTCCCCAATGTAAAGAAGAATATTCAAGGAGGGGTGTACCTCGCGGGTCAGGGGATGGGCCGGCTGCGAGATCCTTGAAGCGCTGGAAGTTGAGATACGTCAAGCAGGTTTCCGCCATTGTCGAGTGGGCTCCATTAAAGAGGTCGGGATGTGTGCAAAGATAATCTTGGAGGGTAAAATGGATCAATCTAATTGTTGAGGTACCCTTTCCTATGATGGCAAGCCCTTGACAAGAGCTGAGCAAGGTTGATATTGCAGGGATGTCGTCGCTATTGTGATCATTTGACCCTATCCGGATTGCTATAGCGTGACATATCTCATCAACCTGCAAGGGCCGCCCCGAGTGGGAGATCCACATAAGAACGGCCATCCCGAGCTTTGATTTCTCCCCATCTTGAGCCTTAATCCTTCCCAGGGTTGCCCCATACACGCCTCCTAGATCCAGGCTATTCTTCATCCCTCTAAGCTTCTGTCTCCTTCGATATATGGTCGTCTCTTGTAGGATTGTTTTGATGCTTAAGAAGACAAGCAGGAACCTAGATACGATATCCTTCAGCACAACACTTTAGGTATTTTGTGTGTCCCCGCTTGCTACCTACATTTCAGAAACTGTCTCGGAAATATTCTCTATAATTTCTTCCTCCAAGCGCTCGTCCATGGCGTCTGGCATCGGATCCTCTTTTAGTTTCGCTCGGAGGAATATAACGATATCATCCTTGGTGGGTGTTATGGATCTAGTCGCTACCCTCCTAGCAAGATGCTTCTCAACTTCAAACAGGATATGTGGTCTCCCGGCTAGAAATATCCGAGCGCCTGGGGACCCCTGGAGAATTCGGTTTAGTGAATCAAGAAGTTGCATCCGATGTGCTGGTGGACACTCGTCCAGGGCGTCAATGCAAATAAATGTACGTCGTGAGGACGAGATATCCCGCAAGGACTCCACAATTTCTGCGAGATCTAGCCTCTGACCACCAATGACTTTCTCTCGGCCCCGAAAAGCTTTGACTATTCTTTCCGGAACCTCATTCAGTCCACCAACAACCTGTTTTAGTACAGAACCTAGAATAGCAACTGGGGATTGCTCCTCCTGAGCGGTGGGGTCGAAGTAGAAGCATGCAACGGCAGCGTTTCCTCCCTCGCCCTGCTTGCATAACGTATCTATCACTAGCGAGCTAACATCGCATTCTATTAGCAATACCTCTCTTTCCTCAAGTATCTTCTCTCCTACCTGACGTAGGTTTTCCCAACCCCTGGACCCCCGTAACAAAATAAGGCTGAACCATCAGACCCATCCTCACGGATACCACCAAACCAATCCTGATATTCCTGAGTTTGTAAGAGCCAGCCCCCCACCTCGTTGACCCTACGGGCTCGAATATCCTGGTGCCGTCCTCGGGGTTCAAGTGGAGATAACCAGGCCAGAATTTCAGACTTCTCTTCAGCCACAATATAGTTATTCGACACATTGATAAAAGAATTGTTGACATTGAAAGAGTTGATATTGTCGTTGATGTGGCATTGAGACATTTGGTATTTTTTGCTGTTTTGAAGGTTGTAGGGGATGGGTTCTTAAGGGGTTTTATGGAGTGGGTTGATGTGATCCTTGGGAGTGAAGAAAAGCGGGGGCGATGGCGATTTTGAAGCCTTGTGGGCGGAGCCCTGGCCCAATAAATTGACCCGATACTGGTGGACCACTTGTGAAATCAACATGGCTGTGCGCTGCCATACAGGTTTGCGCAAACCCCAAGCGGATGATAGCTGAATAAGGCTGCAATGGGAGTAATTAAGATTTTCTTCTAGATTGGCATTAGTAGCTGTATTGATCAAACTCACTTTGTTATAGCTTCAAGAATTAGGAGGCATATCGTAAGTATAATTCAAAAACACAAGACGCGAGATCGCTCGAGAAAGAAGTCAGCCCTCCTCTGCAGTTGCACCGTTCTCTCTTATTTCAGGCGTCCTTTATGGTCTCGTACCGCCGCCAGCACCACCACCAATGCCTCACGCCGCAAAATATCAATCACTTCCGTGCGCCTAAGGGTATGCCGACAATCATTGTAGCCGAAAAAAACTTCTGCCGAATTATTACATTCTGCCCTATTTGCGTAGGAGAGAAGAGAAAAAGAGTTATCCTGCTGTACTGTACTCGAGTACGGCGCAAGACCAAGGTCCCCTCCGCCCAAAATAAACCTCAAGGTTGTGACACACACTGTACCAAACTTTGGGTCTGTTCTATTATTGAGAAAAAAAGAATGAGGGGGAACTAATCTAAGAAAATTTAATCCCTAAATCGCTAGACGAAAAACTGGAAGTAAAAACAAACACCACAAACCAAACTGTACAGTCGTGTAACAAAGGTCTTGGCACCGCCCGACCGGGCAAAAAGGTCTGCCTTTCTACCACTTTGTATGTCCGCCTTTGGCCTGAATTACAGCCTTAATGCCCTGAGACATGGTTCTAACTAACTCATTAATCTTATGTTGCTCAATGGCATCCCATTCCTCAACACCTGCAGTCCAAAGTTCATCCTCCGTATATGTCCTACCAAAAGTCCCCTCCACCCCCAAGGTTCCATCTCCACCCAAAGTGCCACCCGGAATCCCCAGCCTAGAGAGTCTTTTCCGCAGCCTTCCCTTCCATATATTTCATACATTCTCAATTACATTTAAATCAGGTGACCGGGGGGGCCAAGGGATAAGCTGATATCCTGCTTCTTTCTGAATTGCCTGGTTTTGAACTCCCTTATGCCACCCAGCATTATCAGCAACCACATGCACACTGTGTAGAGAGATCAGATCGAGCTGGGCTACTGTCTGACAAAAGGGAATGAGATAGGGGCCACGTATCTCTTCTGCAAATTGGTGGGCATCAAGACCAAGGCAGTATTTAGGGTGCCGATGATCCTCCTCGGTTCTTCGCCAGACTCGAACTAGTTGAGACTTGAATCCATAGGCAACCACACTCCATACTGGAAAAGGAGTATGGCCAGATTGAAAGATTGGTAGAAGTAGTTTGGTTGATAGAATTGGTTGATTTAACTCGCTCTGCCGGATGCGAGCAAAATCTCTAGGAGGGTGGGGGTCATAAACATAGGTGGTTTTGTCATGGAAAACGACCTGCTGCCACCATTCTCTTTTTTTCTGTTCATGCAAGTGGGCAAAGTAAAGCCGCGTTGGAGGAGAGGTGGCCCGGAGCGAGGGCTTTTTCCTTGTTTGAACAAGAATGAAAGGATCATTAGCCATATCGCCAAGTCTTTTAACAGTCATATGGCTGACGTGAACTGGAAATTGTGAGGCTAGCTCCCGGAGAGGCATTCGAGGGTTTTCTTCAATGAGCTGCTCTATCTGAAGGTGGGCAGTCTTTGGAGAGGCGGGCGTCCAGAACGGGAAGCATCCCCAATATTCTAGTATCCCCGTTTCTTTGCTGGTTTAACTATATGGCGGATGTAACCGCCTCCTGGGTGGTGGCGGGAATCGATAGGGTAATGATACTATCTCTATACCAAAGTGCGGTACATAATGAGACTAAGTACCGGAGGGTTAGACTAAGTTGTTGTAACAAACTTCTTACTATATCGCAACTACTAAATAGTTCCTAATAGCTAAGTATGTTTGGTCTTATTGGATTCTCGAAAGCGAACTGAAGAAGTAAGTGTGCAACCAAGTATATTGAAAACTCTGGCTGTCGAAGTCTGCTCTCTCTAAGTTCGGAGAATTGCAGGTCTTAAATACACTTGTCAGGCTAACCGGAGCCTTGTAAACAATAACCATAAAGACTCCCAAACGGTAGCCTTGAAACATTACATAAAACATACTGAGTATCAAACGATACTGGAAACCAAACATAAAACGTTATGAGTATCAAACTCAATCATAAAAGATGCTGAGTATCAAACGATACTCGAAACCAAACATGAAACATCATGAGTATCAAACTCAATCATAAAACATACTGAGTATCAAACGATACTCGAAACCAAACATAAAATATCATGAGTATCAAACTCAATCATAAAACATACTGAGTATCAAACGATACTCAAACCCAAACAGTAACCCGTACCGGTTACACCCCGAAAACAAAATGAAATTATCATTTCAAACATAAAATAAAGAAACCTAAATCTCCTCGCTATCATAGTCTGTGTCCAAATGGGGTTCCCAGAAACCCAAATCCACCATCGGCTCCTCAGAATGCTGCTCATAACCATTCTTAGTAGGAGTAAAATATACCGTAATATAACCGGAAGAAACAGTAGGAAATTCCTCCCCTGGCATGTTGTCAGTCCACCATGCCTGGTCCAGGTCCTCTGGGTTCTCAAGTCCTTCCACTGGCTCCCAACTACACTTGCTATTAGGGTACCCTTTCCATTTTATCAAGAATTGGCCTCTGCCATATCTTGTCCTATGGTTGAGAATGGTCTCGATCCCCCATTCCTTCTCGTTATCAATTAGGATAGGTGCCGGTTTGGTGTGGGCTCTACCAGGGAATCTGTTACAATCCTCTCCTCTCCGGGTGATACTTGCAGCAGGTAACCGATAGTCTTCTAACGATCACTTCTCTTGGCCCAATAGCT
>Ga0307507_10003287_pt1 | contig 31786 bp, 6 predicted proteins | sample 7_EM_MG_FD_207223 | JGI IMG/M metagenome (GOLD analysis project Ga0307507, IMG submission 207223) | Populus trichocarpa ectomycorrhiza microbial communities from riparian zone in the Pacific Northwest, United States - 7_EM | ecosystem: Host-associated > Plants > Roots > Unclassified | place... | reverse complement strand
TAGTAGAACGTAGTAGAAAGCAGTAAGATAGTGGAAAGTAGTAGAAAGTAGTAGGATAGTAGAAAGCAGTGGAAAGCAGTAGGATAGTAGAAAGCAGTAGAAAGCAGTAAAAAGCAGTAGGATAGTGGAAAGCAGTGGAAAGCAGTAGGATAGTAGAAAGTAGTGGAAAGCAGTAGGATAGCGGAAAGCAGTAGAAAGCAGTAGGATAGTGAAAAGCAGTATGGAAAACAGTAAACGGAATATATAGTTAAAACTTATAGTAAAAATGGCCTTTTAGCGGTAGCCTGTTAATATGCTAATATAACTCAAGACCCTCCTTCTAAGAAATCTAGTAAATACACTGTATTATACTGGTCCTAGTTAATATAGTTATTAATATAAAATAGGTCAGGGTGACTATAACCAGCTGGAACTATATAAGCACTTTATAGTATAGACTGTATAGAGTAAAATCTACTACTAGCTAGGGAGCGTGGGTTTCTAGCAGTAGTTAGATGCCAGTGTTTAACCTTAGTTATACTATAGACAGGATAAGGCCTATTATTGTTTTAGTACTATATAAGGTTTACCATTACCCTAGTAAATTAAAGAGGGAGGTCGTTGTCCCCCAAAGTAGAATAATCTAATATAGTAATAACAACCTAGAGTTGTCCTACTATTCTTCCACCTATAGGCCTAGTCTTCCCTCTCCCATCTCTATCATTGGCCGTGTATTCCTACACCTATATATAGTCGTGCTTCCAATTGCTCAACTTTCGCCAATTTGGTGCGCAGTATATGATTTCCTTATGTCACGGGACACCTCCGTGACACCTTACACACGTCCACCTGTTTTCACCGTCTCGACCTCCATGTTAACGACTCAGTTAATCAAGACACATGACGGCAATTTGCCGTCCTCTACCATATTCCGCCATATTCCGCCAAGATCCGCTAGGACTATAACCCAAAGTCTATTCCGCCCCGTGTATGTGTTAACTAAGCAACTAAGTTAATAATATATACCCCTTTCCTCCCGTTTCCTTACCTTCTTTCCTTATATAACGTCTTGACTTTATTATACAGTTTATGTATATAGCTTAATAATATCTACTTCGCTATATATTATCATCGCTTGTGCTTACTCTGTGACACTATATTGCGTTAACCCTATATACCACCCTTTGAAATGTAGAACGACCCTAAAGCCCCTATAACAGCTGTTAGCATTATGTCCGCACTCTAAGAACAATTGGCAAAAATATAGAAGTCCTTTATAGACGCCCTCGCACAGAACCAAGCCACTTTAACTTAATAATAAGCCGAACAAGAAGTACGATACCAGCAATTAATTAAAGACCTCTAAGAAGAAATCCGCACCCTTAAGATACCTACATTAGGGCCCTAAGACCGAACACTATCTCTAGAGATAAATACGCGGAATAAGAGCCCCGAACCTACAGTAGTTACTTACCCTAAACTAATTACTACACTGTAACGATCTAAACAACTACTAGACCCTCTAATATTTACTAGTAAATAATGAGAACTCCAATTATTTCTAAGCCGGCTTAAAAATAAGCTAACTAGTAATGCTGACCGTTACCTAACTAAAGCTAACCGACTCTGCTACGCCCTAAGTTAATTAGGAGGAGACGTAGCTAACCTTATTAAACCTCTTTAACTAAACTTAGTACTAAGCCTAATTATACTTCTTAAAGCTATATATGGTGACCCAAACCGCCAAGCTACTACTTAGAGAAAGATAAACTATATAACTTAAGGAATAAAAAGCTTCCTAGTATACTTCTCCAAATTTAACCGTTATGCAAAAGAAACAGGCTGGAACGACTCCGCACTAATTAACAGCCTTATTGAATCCCTAAGCCCTGAACTAAAAACCTCCCTAATAGGTATAGACCTACCAGGAGCTCTTAACGCCTGCGTAAACGTTATTAATAAACAATATAATGATATACTACGCCTAACACCGAAGTCTGCTCCTTAATATAATACGACAAACCTATAAATATCTACTAAGTTATTGTCTTAGCCTAAGCACCCTAACGCCATGGATATCAACACTGGAACCCTAGGATACGCCCCACTAGGGTCCTCTAAATAAGAACAATGTACTAAGCTAGGCCTCTATTTTAAGTATGGAAGTAGCTCCTACCTCTTTAACCACTGCTCCGTCTCTATGCCCTAACGCGAATTACGAACGGCTAATACCAGCAGCCGTTTACTGCATTAATCCTCTAGTTACCGTCCCTAATCTCTACCTGGTTCCAGCCCCGCATCTAGTAAGCACCACTTACAAGGACGAAGCTATAACTAATATGCTATAAGAACTCCACCCCAATTGCCTCTAAAAGGAAGGTCCTAGAGCTAAGTCGCTCTCTAGGACGGCGCTGCCTTAGGATCTTGTTAAATGCTTTAGATGTCACGAACTCTAACTCTTAGGATTGCAGTATAACTGTTAACTATCGTCTTCGGCAGAATGATTAATAGGTTAATGCTTAAGTCCTAATTAATATAGGAGCTAGTAGTATAGGATTTATTAATAAGATCTTTGCGTAAGATAATAGTTTTACTCTAACCCCCCTTAACCGGTATATTAACGTATTTAGATTTGATGGTAAACGCACTGTCTTAAGCCGTATTACCTATGTAGTATTTCTAAGACTCTAATACCTAAACCATAAAGAACTAATTAAGCTTTTTATTACCACTCTAGGTTACTTAGTAATCCTTAAATAACCCTAGATAAAGCTATATAAGGTAACTATTAATTGGGACAACCTTAAGCTTCTATTTACTGCCTTCTATTGTAAGTAGAAGTGTCTTACGACTTACTGCTTAGACCCTAAACTAAAATCTGGAAAATCTACTAAGATCCACTAGTCTAAAATTTCTACTGACGTCCACCCTATACCTAAAAAGCCCACCCGATTCCACCTACCTGAGAATTCCACTGAATTTTACTAATATGAGATTTCTACCGACATCTACTAAGAACCCGGAAATTATACTAGACTACACAAACTGACTTTAACTGCTACACCCCGAACTAAGCAGAAGCTTAAGCTTAATATATAAAAGTACCAGAAGAACTGGTATTCTACTATAAAAAGGATACTTAAAGAACCTGAACCTAAATCTAATACTAACTCTATATCTAACACTAAGCTCGAACCTGAATAAGAAACTATATAAGAAACTAAAAATAATTTAAGCTCGCTTAATACCTTAGATATTTACATAATTAGAGCTACCCTATTAGCACAACTCGCCAAGAAACCTAAATATACAATCTTCGCTGTTATAATGGCTGATATTAAAAAGGCCTTAGCACTAAAGAAACACACTGACCCTGCTATGAAAGTACTAGTATGCCACCATAATAACCTAGAAGTATTTTTACGAAAGGAAGCTGATAAGCTAGTAGAACACTGACTATATGACTATAAGATCGTACTTAAAGAAGGAAAATAGCCAGGATTTGGACCCTTATATAGAATGTCCCAAAACAAACTCTAAGTGTTGTAGAAGTACTTGGACGAATACCTAAGTAAAGGATTTATTAGAGCAAGCTCTTCGCCTATAGCTGTACTTATAATCTTTGTTAAGAAACCTGGCAGCGGTCTATACTTCTATATGGACTACTAAGCTCTTAACGCTATTACTATTAAGAATTAGTACCCGCTTCTATTAATTTAAGAGACACTAAACTAATTAAGTAAGGCTTGCTACTATACGAAACTTAACCTTATCTATGCATTTAACCGCCTCCGTATTATAAAAGGAGATAAATAGCTTACCGCATTCCGTACTAGATACGGACTATTTAAATACTTAGTGACGCCGTTTAGCCTTATAAATGCCCCAAGTTTATTCCAACACTTTGTGAATAATATCTTACGATCTTACCTAGACGTTTTCTGTACTGCTTATATTAACGACATCCTGGTATATAGCAATAACCTAGCTAAATATAAGAAACACGTTAACCTTGTTTTAGAAGCCCTACGTAGAGCTAGACTATAATTAGATATAGATAAATGCAAGTTCTATAAAACGGAAGTTCTATACCTCGGACTTATTATCTCTATAGACGGCATATAAATGGACCCAAAGAAGATTAAAGTAATTGTAAACTGGCAAGAACCTAAGAATGTTAAGGACGTAAGAGCCTTTATAGGATTTGCTAATTTCTATTAACGGTTTATTAATAACTTCTCCGCCCTAGTTTTACCTCTTATGGCTCTAACCCAAAAGGACAAAGCCTTTATCTTTAACAAGGAATATAAGAAGGCCTTTGCCTATCTAAAAGTTATGTTTACTACTGTACCTGTACTTTAACACTTTGACCCGAACCGAAAGAGTGTTATAAAAGCTAACTTATCTAACTACGTCACTGGAGGCATTCTGTCTTAGTATAATAAAAAAGGGGTACTGCACCCTATAGCATACTTCTTAAAACGACTAAGTCCAGCTAAATATAACTATGAGATCTACAATAAAGAATTGTTGGCCATTATTAGATATTTTAAATAATAGCAACCTAAACTAGAAGGCGCTAGATTTCCAATTAAGGTCCTTAACGACTATAAGAATCTATAGTACTTTACAACCATAAAACAGCTAAGTTATTATTAAGCCTGCTAGTTAGAATATCTGTCTTGTTTCTAATTCTTAATTACGCACCGCCTAGGCGTTTAAGGTTAAAAACCTAATGCCCTAACTTAACGTTTACAAGATATAACAGTATAGGAAGAAGCGTGCGCCTACCATAATTAAACCCTACTTTGTTCTGAATTATTTAATCCCCTAGCTAAAGACCTTATGGTATACGTCCTTAAAATAACTGATTAATTAATTAAATAGATTATAATTAACAAATACCCAAATAACGAGTTTATCTAAGAGACACTTAAGCTAATTTAAGATGGCGTTAGACGCTCCAAAAAGATCTCTTTAAGTAAATATAAAGTTCGCGGAGACCGCTTATACTACTAGAACCGCCTAGTTGTCCCTAATTACAATAAGCTTAAGCTTAAGCTCTTTAAACATATATACGACCTACTAGTAGCCGGCTACCCAGGCTAAGGAAAAACCCTGGAACTACTCTAATAGGAGTACTACTGGCCGAACATATATAATATGATACAAAGGTATATCTCTAGCTGCTATACCTGCTAATGAGCTAAAGCTTCGTATAAGACATACAACAGCTTTTTAAAGCCACTGCCTGTTCCGGACTGAAGATAGAAGGATATCTTAATTAACTTTGTTGTTGATCTCCCTGAAAGTAAAGGCTGCATAAATATTATAGTAGTTATAGACCGACTATCTAAAATAAGACACTTAATTGCCTGCCCTAATATATTAGCACCTGCCGTTGCCCGACTGTTCCTAGATTATATATGGAAACTCTATAGACTCCCTAAAATGATTGTCTCCGATAGAGGCCGCTAGTTTGTCTTAGTGTTCTAAAAAGAACTAACTACCCAACTCTATATTAAAGCACTATTGTCTACGGCATATTACCCAGAAACGGATGGTTAAACGGAACGTGCAAATGCTATAATGGAATAGTATATTTGGATATACATGTTGTATCTGTAGGACGACTGGATGGACTGGCTTGTATTTACTAAGTTTACCGCAAATAACTCCGTCTTAGAAACCATAAAGGTCTCCCCATTCCTGGCTAATTACGGCCAGCACCCGCGAATGGGTTTTGAACCCTTTAGTAATATTTCTTGTCTAGCTTATTAGGCCTTATAAGTTATAGAAGCAAACGAATTCATAAAGAAGATAGCAGAACTATAGGAGTTTCTTACTAATAAAATAATATGGGCCCAGTCTATCTATAAAGCTGTAGTAAATAAGAACCAAACCCTAGCACCAACTTACTAAATTGGTAACTTTGTCTAACTAGACGCAAGAAATCTGAACATAAAATAACCTACTAAGAAACTTAATTGGAAGAATGCCGGCCCTTATAAGGTTAAAAAAGTTGTCTTTCCTTATACCTACCGACTGAAGCTCCCTAATACGGTTAAAATCCACCCTATATTCTATACGTTAGTCCTCCGCCCTGCTGCCCTTATATTAGATGCCCTGCCTGGATAGATCCAGGACCCTCCCCCACCAGTTAAGGTGGATGGTAAGGATAAGTACTTTATTAAAAGAATTGACGATATTAAGTATAATAAACGGAAACGCCAGTATATATACCTTACGAAGTGGAGAGGCTTTACTGAACCCTTATAGGAACCTATTAACTCCGTAGGACTTATATAAGCCGCAGAAGACTTTCACGAACTCTACCTAGAACTACTACAGCCCCATCTCGCAGAAGCTCGAGTTTAAAGGGGGGGTACTGTCACGGGACACCTCCGTAACACCTTATATACGTCTACCTGTTTCCACCGTCTTAACCTCCATGTTAACGACTTAGTTAATTAAGACATATAACGGCAATCTAAGGCAATTTGCCATCACGTGACAGCAATCTACAGCAATTTGCCGTCCTCTACTATATTCCGCCACATTCCGCTAAGATCCGCTAGGACTATAACCCGAAGCCTATTCCGCCCCGTGTATGTGTTAACTAAGCAACCAAGTTAACGATATATATCCCTTTCCTCCCGTTTCCTTACCTTCTTTCCTTACGCAACGTCTTGACTTCATTATATAGTTTATATACATAGCTTAATAATATCTACTTCGCTATATATTATCATCGCTTATGCTCACTCCGTGACACCTTAGCTACTTAGTTAAGGTTATTTGGATCCGCGCCTGTCCGCTTCTAGCATTTTAAAAAGGGGTGTACTTGAATAAAGTATAGCCTAATTTAAGAAGGGTCCAGGTCACGGCGGTCCATATTAGCTTGCGTAGAATTTTAGCCGATAACCTTCCTTCTACATTTATAAAGAAATACAGCAAGCGCGTCCTTAAAATTAGATATCTTAAGACTATCGGCTAATGTCCCTACTGTCCGCCATTTTGTAAAACTAAGACCGTATTGGGATATATAGGCGTACTAGTCTATTTCTAGACCCCAAGGGATTAATCGCATATTAATATAACGTGTTGGTTTAGTTAATTGCAGTACTATACTATGTTCTGCGGTAGATATAGTTCTAGAATTGCAATGCAATAACTAACTCTCTATTACTAGCATAGATACACACTAAGTATTATAGAGGCAGATCTGTAACTCAAAATTACTCTGTTTATTTGTTTAATGCTAATACGCCTTTATAGCGTACTTGTAGGCAGCCTCTCCGTTTAATATATTATAACCGTTAGCAGCGCCAAACTGGCGGATATAATCCATAAAATGGGTTATAGTATAAAACTTTGGGAAGTTAAAATGCCCCTTGTCTAAATCCCTTGTCTTAGGTTGGAAACCTTAAAATATGCCTTTTAGTTTGTTAATCTAATATAGCGCATGCTCCATATACTGGAGTGTCTCTTTATTATAAGTTTGGTACTATGCTATGGTAACAAAATCCAGTATCGCCTAAGTAAAATGTATTGTATATAGTGCCTTGCTAGTAAGAAGTGGAGCTAGGGCAGGAATTAGTTGCTTTAGGATTAACTTTTACTTATTGCTAGTCCACTATAATATTTAACTAAATGGAGTATTATGAAATACTTTTAAGCTAGGATATTAGGGTATTTCTATAAAACGCTAATTAATCTAACTCTCTGCTGAAATGTCTTAAATAGTTCTCCTATAACGTTTTTGTTTCTTGCTAATAGGGTGTCACGGAACGCCGCCGCAGGAGCCTCCATGGGAGACTCCTTAGCGGAACCCCGTGCCCTCGCGTACGCTTGGCGTACAGCTTACGTCAGCTACGCGTAGTATATCACCTTCCTACGCCCTCGATCCTTACGATCGATCGCGCAACGTCTTGTAGACTCCTTGAATACATACGTTTAGCAGCCACTGTTCCGCGCCCCATGACATTACGTTGCGCCTTTTTTACCACCGACACCTAGCCTACGACCAATTCTACGTCTCTACAATACTATAGGTGCTGCTAGAAGCAGCGTGTCTACAAGCAACCTCCGCACTATAATAGTAAGACAATATTCCTTACTAGCCACTATATTAAGCCTAAAGAGTAACCCAATACCCTAATTTAACTTACAACGCTAATTAATCCTAGGAGAATTTAATTTATTAACCCTAGCCTTAACCCCTAAGGGCAAGCCTAGTAGCTTAGAAGAATTACAACTATAAGTACCCCTAAGCACCCAGCACTACCTTAAAGACAATAAGAGTCAACTAGCCTAGCAGGATAGGTACACCCCTATTAGTATAGGTGGCTATAGCAACAACCTTAACAAGATAGACACCAGCAATATCTTATCCTTTATTAATCACACAGCCACGGAAAAGTAACTAAAAGGGCAGCCACCTATTAAGATTAAAATACGAGACGCTAAGATATTTATATAAATAGTAGCACAAGAACCTAATAAATACTACCGCCTTCTATAGAACTACTACCTAAAGCTTATATAAGCTAAACTGCGTACCGCCTAAGATTATAATATTATCCAAGACTTATAAGCTAGTGAGGCACTTGCTAATAATATATACTAAGAGACTAAAGATGACCTCTATATATTTAAGCGTGACATTTAACAATTAAAGAAAGCTAAGATTATACTTATTGCCCAGGTTACTAAGAAGGAAGGCACAATTAAATACCTATAGTCTTAGCTTAACAAGCACATCTATAACAATGCTGAGTACCTCCCTACTACGCACTATACTACCTAAGTCCCTACGCCTTTAGCAACCTTACCCACCTAATACTTAGCCAAAAGTTAGCGTTAAGCAGCTTTACCTAATAGGGATAACCCCTATAATAGTTATAACGGAACCTTGTAGCAGGAACTACGGTGGGTCCTGTTATTAGGCTAGATATATAGGTAAGAACAAAACAACAATATAATAATAACTGGTAAAGTAGTTACCCAATAGATTAACTCTAATTGTATTCTAAGATTCACTATAAGGAGAGAACTATCTACGGTAGGGACTAAGGTCTTTTAAATATATAACCATACTCCTAAGAAATCCTCTCTTGTACGTAAGGTACGTGTTATACATATTATACATAGGCGTATACTATATACACTTTATACACTGCGTATAATATTATATGACTCACTTACTATTCCTTATTATATGGTTCCACCGGATCTATTTTAGACTATACCTATATTAACCAACTAGCTTCCTGCAACTCTTCCCTAAGTAGTTATAACATTATACTTAAAGCGTCTATAACACTATCTCCCTTCTCTTTATCTTTGTCCTTAAAGATTCCTAACATCTTTAAGTTGTCTACTAGAGGTGTAATATCTGTTTAATTAGTCTGGTTAATATCCTTATTTATTATACCTAAAGCTTCTTCTTCTTCGTAAGCACAATATTATGCTCGCATTATAGCTGCTATACTATCGCTTAGTGAGATAATGTTGTCTCTATATTCTCATTATGCAAAAGCGGGGTTAGTATATATTATAATAGTAAGTCCCTTATCTTAACAACCCTTGTTTTACTTGGAGTGCACTAAAGTAAATATTTAATTGTTCTGTAATATTTGCTCTATTTTTAATACTAAATATATACATTCTATAACTCTTAATAGTCTTCTAGTTCCCTAAGTAACTTATTATAGGGTCTTATATTTAATCTACTACTATAAAGCTTAAGTCTAAGTTAGCCACTATACGCGCCAAACTCTACTATTCTATTAAAGAGACTGCTTAGGCCCTTAAGGCTTAACGTCACTCCTTTAAGTCTTAGTAGGTTGCGTTCGCTTAGTTAACCCGTCTTAAGAAGGTTTATAAAAAGGTTTGTTCTAAAAAGTAAAAACTAGTTTAGTAGGGTTTTAATAAGCTAGGTAACAAAAGGACTAACTCTCCTCCTATAAGGGAAATAACTCTAAGTAGCTCAGTAATTGCTCCTCTTAGGTCCCCCTTAGGTAACTTATTTTTTGGCAATCCTTCTTTATTAATATTGCCTAACCTACTCTTTTTTAATACTCCTGTACCTTTTCTATAGCGTTTTTTAGGTTGCTTAGTGGTTCCTAGGTAGTCTTACTATAGCCTATCCACTTTACTTTATACTATGTTTTGTCCTCTACGTCCTTATAACTAATAATCTTCGAAACTTACTATTTATCTTCCTTTTATTCTTTATATATATCTACCTCGTAAACTAGTGGCTTAATATTCCCGTATGCTAGCTCTAGCATTGCGATATATTATATAGGGTAGATCTTCATTTTGGCTAGTAGGTTTAACTTATACGTGACTAATAAAATCCTTTGCTTAATTTTAAAAGGTTCTAGTCTAATATAGTCTAACTTCTTGCTTAATTGTCAACTCTTAAAATTTTTGTGTAGTAGCTATACTTTATCTCCCTCCTTAAGATCTGGTCCCTTAGATCTCTTAGCGTTGTAGTACCTTTTTATTTATTTTTATACTAGTTTAGCTGTTTCTGTAAGGTCTGCATAAAGATTTATTAATATCTCTATTCTTTACTTAGCTGTGCTACTCGTCTTTTTTACTTAATATGGTAATAATGATGTTCTTAGCTTATATCCGTAATTTGCCTTAAATAGTAATATCCCTATTCCTTTTTATGGTGTTGCGTTATATGCAAACTATATAACTGGTAATAACAATACCCAATTATTCTGTGCGTGATTAATATAATGCCTTAGATACTACTCTAGTGTCTAGTTTAGTCTTTCCATTTATCCGTCTATCTGCGGATAATACACTATAGATATTACTACACAAACTCCTTATTCTGCTAAAAACACTTCCTAAAATACTACTATAAATCTTAGATCTCTGTCTAATATAATCTTATCTAGTGCTCTATATCTTACAAATACTTCTTTTATATAGATTCTAGCGATATCTTTTACTAATATTTCTTTAGTGTATGCTATAAAGTATTCCTACTTTATTAGCTTATCCATTATTACTAAAATCGCGTTATAATCTTGTCCTATAATAGGATCTCTTAACTTTGGTAACTTAATAATAAAGTCCTATAATATAACTTCCTATAGTCTTCCTGGTATTTTAATAGGTTATAGCTCTCCGTATAGCTTATACCTTATTAGTTTATTTCTTTAACAATCTAAATACTCCTTTATAACTTATCTTACTAGTCCCTAAATTCCTTAAATAATATACTCTTTTTAAAGTCTTAACACTAAGCCTATAGCTCTGTTATATCCTTATATTATTCCCTTATGGAATTCCTTAATAAATTCTTCTGTAATAGACTTAGGTATATACGTTGCTTCTCTATTTTTATATTGCTCTAAGTCTAGATTCTCTACCTATACTTTTTAGATCTTTTATATCTAATTACTTTCTAGTAATTTATGGATCTAACTTTCTTTGGTTGCTATAATCTTTGGATAATTATACCTAATTAATCTGTCTTGATCCTTTTGCAACAAAGCTCCTAATAGCTTTTTATTACTTTATAGTTCAGCCCTTCTACTTAAAGCGTCTGCTCGTGCATTGTCTATACCCTTAGTATACTAAATTTTAAAATGGTATTCTATAAGCATTTCCGCCTATCTAACCTGTCTTTAATTGAGTTCCTTTATTATTAGGAATCCTGTAAGGTTCTTATAGTCCGTCTTAACCATAAATAGTTTCTCTATGCCTTGTAAGAATGCTCTCTATTCCTTAAGTACTATAACTATACCTAATAACTCCTTGTTATAGATGTCGTAGTTTAACTCTGGTGGTGTCATCTTTTAACTGTAGTATGCCACTAGGTGCCATTCATCTTAATATTTCTGTATAAAGTATACCCCTAGTGCAAAGTCTAATATATCTGTTTTTATAACCGTCTCTAGACCTGGTTAATAGATCTTAAGAACTAGCTCCTAGGTAAATAACCTTTTAACTCTCTTAAATAGTTCTTATTACTCCTTCCCCTATACCTATAGTTCTTTTTTCTTTGTTAACCGCGTAAGTGGCTTAATATCCTTTAACCATTGCGCTATAAACCTTCTACAATAATTACAAAACCCTAAAAACGATCTTAACTATATAACGTTCTCTGGTTCCTGCTAATTTACTATAGCCTCAATCTTTTTTAGATCTATGCTAAGTTAGCCTAGTTTAATAATAAATCCAATAAAATCGGTCTTCCTAGTAAAGAACTCGTATTTCTTAATTACTACTAGCATCTGTTCTTTTTGTAGTCTCTTTAAGACCTATTTAATATGTTTTCTATATTCTTCCTCATTCTCTAAGTAGATAATAATATTGTTAAGGTATACCATAATAAATTCATCTAGGTGTTCTCCTAATATACTATTAATTTACTTCTGGAATATTGCTAGTGCGTTTATAAGTCCGAATTATATAACTAATAGCTTATACAGTCCTTCCTTTAACTTAAAGGCTACCTTCTATTTGTTACCTTCCTTAATTCTAATCTAATAGTATGCCCACCTCAGATCTATCTTTATAAAGATCTTTACGTTACCTATCCTATCTTAGATTTCGCTAATTAAGGGTAAAGAATACCTATCCTTCCTAGTAATGCTGTTTAACTGTCTATAGTCTATACACATCCTAAGTTTTCCGTTTTTCTTTAGGATAAATAGTACTGGATATCCTGCTAATAACTATAACAGTCTAATGTATCCCTTGCGTAAGTTCTCCTAGATAAACTCCTTAAGCGCTACTAACTCCATTTTAGTAAGCTTATAGATTAGAAAGAACTTTAGACTTATTCCCTCTTCTAATTCTATCTTATAGTCCCATGCTGTATGCTTTAACAGCTTTTCACTTTCTAGTAACTATAACTTTTTACTATACTTATAGTATCTCTTTGGTATATAACTTAAGCCTTGCTTAGTCTCTTTATATATTACTCTAACTTAGTACTATACTAACTTAGTTTACTGTCGTACTTTATACTATTAAGTATCCTTAATATTAACCTAACCTATAACCCAATCGATCTTTGGATTATACTTTTATAATTAAGGCATTCCTAGTATCGCCTTATCCTATCCCAATAGTAGGATATTAAAAGACATTCTAACTGGTCTTCCTTTAATAGTTAACTGTATAGGTCCTATTTTAAGATTAATAATGCCTTATTTATAGGCTATCTAATCTCCTAAAATTGTTATAAGTAGATACAGGTATTCTTTTTATTTATATAATAACCCCATCCTTTCTACTACCTTTGGTAATATATGGTTCCTAGTTACTTCACTATCTACTAACGCTTTAAACTGCTAATCTTGCCATTTAACTTATAAATTTAGGTATTGTCCTTGAATTCCTTTAAGGGTCTAAGGCTTTAACACTAGTTCCCTCTAGTCTTATACGCCTCCCCTTTTTCTAACTATTGGCTGCTAGATCCTGCTTATACTTAGTCTAACCTTAGCTAATACTTAGTTTGTTTCTTTTCCTCTATATACTATAGACAAGTATTCTCTAGGTACTTCTACTACTATTATCTATCTAGGTACTCTTCCGTAAGGAATCTTCCTAGTTAAAGTATTAAGTCCCCTTAACCTTATACTTCTACTAGGTGCTATCTATATATATACTTAGCATTCCTAAACCGCTTTTCCTCTAGTGCCTAATATATCCTTACTAGGTACTTCCGGTTCTTATCTTTAAGTGCTCTATATATATTATATATATCCTCTACACAAGCTATTCACAATAGTATATAATACGCTATATGTTTTGGGTTAACTCTTAGTTTATCTTTATCCTTAAGTTTAAATCTATACCTAGTTAACCTAACTACTAGTATTTCTGCTATAGGTACTAAAACTTATTACTTACTTCTCTAATCCCTAGATCCTTCTTCTAGGTTCCTTAACGTTATAATTAATACTCCTTTAATATAACTTATACATTTTTCCGTAATAGGTTAGTTTTGGACAACTTTTTTATCTAGCTATATATAAAAGTCTTCCTATTCGTTACTATGTTGTTGCCTATACCACTTTCCATACAACTGGTTTAGTGTGTATAGTTTATCTATTAGAAAGTACCTTATTATTACTATATTATAACATCCTTTAGTATATCTTTCTTTAAACCTAGTTGGAATACCTAGATCCTTTTCTTATTCCAATTCGTCTAACTATTTTACCCTAGGTATCCCTGCACTTAGCCTATTAATAACTCTTTATATAGGTACTCTATCCCTTATATAACCTGGCATAGCTAACCTCTTATCTAGCTTTTACTCTTACTATATAATAATTCTCATCCTAAACTTATCTATAGTTTCTTGTTTTCTGCGTCTTATAGCTAGATCTTTGTAGTTATCTTACTTTTTAATCCTTATATTAACTGTTTAATCTTTAGGCTAAATACTGCGTTTACCTAGGATTGCTAATGTTCTTATTTATTCCCTAAACTTGTAGTTCTTAAACTTGCGTCCTATACTTATTTGTTTATTACTAAACTAAGTCGCTATTCTTTCCCATCTGTTATCGTCCGTTATGGGTCCTTAGGTGTGTTTTATCTTATCTTAAGAATCTTAAGCTTCTTATATCTCTTCTTAAGAATTTTAAGCCTGTGGCCTTTTGCCTTTATTAAGTAATAAGCTAGCACTAGCAGTTATCTACTTACTTAGTTTCTTCTAAACGTTACTCCTATTATCTTATAAAGCGATGGAAATTGTATCTAATGGTGTTATAATATCTGTTACTAAACCCTATTCCGTAATGGTCTCAGTTTCTACTTCTGTTTTAATTTCTCTAAGGTTTGCATACTCCTAATAAGCTGCCTTTGTTGCCTCGTTATCAGTAAACGCTTCGCCTATATTAAACTTATCATCTTTAATATCCAATCTATAAGCTGGTTTATTAGTTCCTTTAAACTTAAATAACAATAGCTCCTATAGCTAATAGCTTGCGCCATACTTAGCATCCTCATAAATTCGGCATGCGTTATTATAATAATACGCAAAACTGTTAATTAAACACTCTTTTATTCCTTGTAGTGCACTATTATCCCTCTATATATATATGCTGTCTGCTAGCCTAGTTCCCTTTATTGCGTAGTTGCTTTAACTACCTCTATAGTCTCTAGCAAAATAACCTTATTTTCCGTAATTTATATAAGCCCTATCTTTAAACCACTTTTCTTGCTATAGAGTCCGCCTAAATATCTTCTACTGCTAAGATTCTTGGTTTGGCCTCTACTCCTAGGTTCTTTAATTACTTAATCCTTAACCTCTAGGTTTCTATAGTTTCTTTTCCTACCTTTAGGTTTCTTTAGTACTACTTAGGTCTATTAGCTCTACGCCATTCCATAGTTTTTAACTCTATATCTATTATTGCGTACTCTGCGCCTTATATAACTATAGAACTCTATCTTGCCCTCTCTTAGCTTATTCCCTTTAATAGATCCTATTATTAATCTTTATTAACTAATCTATTAACTCTCTTAAAGTATCCGCATCTTCTATTAGAATAATTACGTCCTAGATCTTAGCCTTAAGTCCCTATTTATACTATGCTATAAGCGCCCTATTATTCCACTTAACCTATATAGCTAGTGTTTAAAACTGTATTATATACTTAATTGCTAAAGTACGTTGTACTAAGTTCTGAAGATTTTATTCTACTATAGTTATGGCCTCTAGGTCTCTAAATATCTATATTAATTATTCCGCGAACCCGTTTTAACTAGTAAATATATACCGCATGTCCTAGTTAGTAGTTATTATGCTATTAGCCTATATTTTTATAAGATACGGTTTAAACCACTTAAGTACCCTCCCTATTAGGAACAATTCTGCATAGGCTACTTAATCTAATAATATTACTAACTTTGCTCCTTCCTATACTACCTTAAAGTGTATCTGCGTAAGAAACCCCTTAAACTTTAACTTCTCCCCTAAGAATCGTTTAATTAAAGGTAGTTTAATTTTCGCTACTCTAATTCTATTAATGCGTTCTTTAAGTATCCTATTATTATTTTATAAGTAATTAACTATTTCCTATAACTAACCTTATATAACCACTTAAGAATCTCTATTGTCTATACTAGTATCACCTAGCCCTAAGGTTGTGGCTGCCGTCAACGCCGTTATAACTAGTGCTTTAGGTGGCATATTATTCGACCTTATTTAATACCATAACCTTAGTAGTAAATGTGTAACGGAACCTTATAGTAGGAACTATAGTAGGTCCTATTATTAGGCTAGGTATATAGGTAAGAATAAAACAATAATATAATAATAACTAGTAGAGTAGTTACCTAATAGACTAACTCTAATTATATTCTAAGATTCACTACAAGGAGAGAACTATCTATAGTAGGGACTAAGGTCTTTTAAATACATAACTATACTCCTAAGAAATCCTCTCTTGTACGTAAGGTACGTGTTATACGTATTATACGTGGGCGTACACTACGTACACTTTGTACACTACGTATAACATTATGTGACTCGCTTACCATTTCTCGTTACATAGTTCCACCAGATCTATCCTAGACCGTGCCTATATTAACCAACTAGCTTCCTACAACTCTTCCCCAAGTAGTTATAACATTGTACTTAAAGCGTCCATAACAATAGTAACCAAACTTAAGCTATAATTATAGGGTCTAATATATAATACCCTAATCCCCTAGTCTTCTAGGGAGACCGTAAGGAATACAGCTACTAGAAGATGCAAATCTATAAGAAACTAACCTAGAGCGCCTACCTTTTTCCTAGGGAGGATACTAAGATTAGTTATATTATCGGGCGTACAAAGGGTACCCTATTTAATAGACTCTTCGCCTAATAGGAGACTAATAGCCCCTAAAAGTAGTAGTCCTACTATAAAGTCCTTAACAATCTTAACCTAATATATTGTAACTATAACCTAGTGGCCACCAGTTAAGCTAAACTACGCGCCCTAAAGATAAGTCCTACTAAGTTATTTAATAAGTTCTATATTAAGTTCTAAGAATATACTAGAGTCCTCTTCTAAGACAACGCTAAAGACTAGGAAGACCTCCTTAAAAAGGTCACCTATTATCTTAGTTACGCTGCCGCTAGTTACAATTATAATAATATTTACAGCATAGTGGCAGCCCTACGGAAGATTAAACAACGGCTAAATTAGATCTCTACTACTAACCCTTGCCCAAAGGCTCCTATATAAAAGCCCTCCAAACTAACTACACCTACATATACTAGGTTACTAACGCCTACTACTAATACTATTACCGGAGCCAATATTAACCTCTCTATTCTAACCTTCCTATATAAACTCCTAGACAGAGAGCGTAAGCCACTTTAGAAGCTAGGGCGCTGCTATAGATGCCGTTAAGAAGGCTATTATTGCGAAAACCTAAACTGCCCAATGGCTAGGTTTGGTAATCGCCGCCTAATACCTAACTTTACACCTTAAATACTAAATACCTTAATACGCACTATTACTGTATAAGATAAAGAAGCAGCAGCAGCGGAAGTAGTGGGAAATACTTAGTCCTAGCCCTAAGTCGCAAGCTAGGACACCCTAACAATGGAGGGATCTATATATTAGCCTGCTTAATAGATAACTTAGTAAAAATAGACAAATAGAAATAGATAGTTTTACCTATAATAGGAACAACTGCTAAAAAACAATATAAAGACTGTTTTATAATTAACTATAAAGCTACTAATAAATTTATAGATACCTAATTTGTGCGTAAACATAACCTACCGACCTTACCCCTTACTAAAGCCCACGCCCTATAACTCACTAACAGTAGTTATACTGCATAAAAGATTACTTATATAGTATAACTCTACCTAGATATAAACGGACACCAAGAAGAGCTCTGGGCCTACGTTATACTACTTACTAATTACCCTATTATCCTTAGAATAAACTGGCTTAAGCAGCATAACCCTATTATTAACTAGAAGAAAAGAGAAGTAACCTTTAACTCTAACTACTGTAGAGAGACCTGCCTAGGGTATAGCCTAGCCGCCTCTACCTACTCCCTAAGATATCAACCTAAAGAACCTCTAATTACACCACCCATGATTAACTGTTACCATGTTAGTACCGCAGCCTTCTATTACATAGCATAAAGGAAGAGCTGGGTTATTACAGCAGCCTCCCGCTTACGGCTATACGAACTTAATAAAAAATAGGATTACGTCCTCTATAGTAATAGGATAGATCTAGTGGACCTCCTAGAGGATAATACGCCTGTAGAACTCAATAAACTCTTAACCTTAGACTTTAAGAAGTTTATAAAGCTTAAAAAGGGACTTACCAACGAGGAACTCCGCAAGCTCCTCCCTAAGAGGTACTACAACTTTATTAACATATGCTCACAAAAGGGCGTAAATATACTCCCCCTACATTAACCTAATAACCATACTATTAATATTAAATAAGGAAAAATGCTACCTTATAAGAGACCCTACCTAATATTAAAAGACAAACTTCTAGTTATAAAAAAGTATATTAACAAGCACCTTAATAAAGGGTTTATTTGTCCTAGTATATTACTAGCAGCCGCCCCTATCCTTCTTACTAAGAAGCCTAGAGGAGGTATCTAATTCTATGTTAACTATAGAGGACTTAACGCTATTATAATTAAGAACTAATACCTAGTACCGCTTATATATAAGACCCTTAAGCGGCTTAGTTAAGCCAAAATCTATACTAAGCTTAATATTATTGCCGCCTTTAACTATCTCTAAATACAGAAAGGTAACAAATAAAAAACCACATTTGCATCACGCTTTGGCCAATTCGAATATACTATTATACCCTTTGGCGTATGCAACGGCCTAGGCACCTTCTAAAGCTATATTAATAACGCCTTATAGGACTACCTCAACGACTTCTGCTTGGCGTACCTAGACAACATACTTATTTATAGTAACAACCCTTTTAAGCATACTAAGCACGTTCAAAAGGTCCTATAGCGCCTTAGGGAAGCAGGACTCCATATTAATTTAAAGAAGTGTAAATTCTTAGTTATAGAAGTAAAATACCTTAGACTAATTATTACTACTAAAGGTGTCCGTATAGACCCTAAAAAGGTACATATAATTACTAAATAGTAAGCCCCTAACTGTATTAAGGACGTATAAGCCTTCCTTAGTTTCGCCAACTTCTATTGGAAATTTATATATAACTTCTTAGGCGTAGTAGCACCACTTACAGCAATAATGCGAACAAAGGGCCTTTCTATAAAAGGAAGAGAAACGTACCTATGCTTTACCTAAACGCCTAACTGCAAGAAGGCGTTCCAAGACCTTAAAAATGCCTTTACTAAAGCACTGTCACGGGACACCCCCGTGACACCTTACACACGTCCACCTGTTTCCACCGACTAAACAACCGGAGACCGACTACGAGACGGCAATCTAATAGCAGTCTGCCGTATTCCGCCGCAATCTGCCGTCTCTACTATTGGAGCTGCCAACTGGCAACTTCAAGGACCTCTAACTGCCGAATTCTGCCAAGTTTTACCAGAACCGCTACCTAAGCTCTACCCTACCCGTGCGTAGCACAGTACCTGTTAACCTAGCAACTAAGCGAACGTTATATACCCTTTTCCCCCTATTTCCTACTTTCTTTTCCTCACGCAACATCTTAACTTTATTATGCAGTTTATATACATAGCTTAATAATATCTACTTTACTATATATTATCACCGCTTGTGCTTGCTCCGTAATACTACGTTATGTTAACCTTATATACCACCCTCTAAAATGCAGAACAACCCTAAAGCCCCTATAATAGCCGCTAGCATTATGTCCGTACTCTAAGAACAATTAGTAGAGATATAAAAGTCTTTTATAAACGCCCTTGTATAGAACCAAGCTACTTTAACTTAATAATAAGCCGAATAAGAAGCACGACACCTATAAATAATTAAGGACCATTAAGAAGAAGTCCGCACCCTTAAAATGCCTATACTAGGGCCCTAAGACTAAACGCCTTCTCTGGAGATAAATACGCGAAATAAAAGTTCTAAACCTATAGTAGCTATTTACCCCAAACCAACTACCGCACTATAATAATCTGAACAACTACTAGACCCTCTAATATTTACTAATAAATAATAAAAACTCCAATTATTTCTAAGCTAGCTTAAAAATAAGCTAACTAGTAATACTAACTGCTACCTAACTAAAGCTAACTAACTCTACTACGCCCTAAGTTAACTAGGAGGAGATATAGCTAACCTTATTAAACCCCTTTAACCAAATTTGGTATAAAGTCTAGTTATACTTCTTAAAGCTATATACGGTAACCCAAACCACTAAGCTACTACTTAGAGAAAGATAAACTATATAACTTAAGGAACAAAAAGCTTTCTAGTATACTTCTCTAAATTCAACTGTTATATAAAGGAAACAGGCTGGAACAACTCCGCACTGGTTAATAGCCTTATTAAATCCCTAAGTCCTAAACTAAAAACCTCCCTAATAGGTATAGACCTACTAGGAGCCCTTAACGCCTGCGCAAACGTTATTAATAAATAATATAATAATATACTACGCCTAACACTAAAGTCCACTCCTTAATACAATACAACAGCTCCGCGAATAATTATTAAGTTATTGTCTTAGCCTAAGCACCCTAACGCCATAGACATTAACTTTAGAACCCTAGAGTATACCCCCACTAGGGTCCCTTAAATAAGAATAACGCATTAAGCTAGGCCTTTACTTTAAATATAGAAGCAAGGCTTATATTTTAAGATACTGCTCTATTTCTATACCCTAACACAATTTACAAACGGCTAATACTAGCAACCGTTTACTATACTAATCCTCCAGTTACCGTCCTTAATCTTTATATAGCTCCAGCCCTATATCTAGTAAGCACCACTTACAAGGACGAAGTTATAGCTAATATTCTATAGGAACCCCACCCCAGTCGCCTCTAAAAGGAAGGTCCTAGAGCTAAGTCGCTCTCTAAAATAGCGCTGCCTTAGGATCTCATTAAATGCTCTAGATATTACGAATTCTAACTCTTAGGATTACAGCATAACTGTTAACTGTTGTCTTTGGTAGAATAATTAATAGGCTAATACTTAAGTCCTAATTAACACAGGAGCTAGTAGCATAGGATTTATTAACAAGATCTTTATATAAGATAATAGTTTTACCCTAACCCCCCTTAACCAGCATATTAATATATTTGGATTTAATGGTAAACGCACTATCTTAGGTTGTATTACCTATATAGTATTCCTAAAACTCTAATACCTAAACCACAAAGAACTAATTAGGCTTTTTATTACTACCCTAGGTTATTTAGTAATACTTAAATAACCTTAAATAAAACTATATAAGGTAACCATTAATTGGGACAACCTTAAGCTTCTATTTACCGCCTCCCATTACAAGCAGAAGTGCCTTACAACTCGCTACTTAGACCCTAAACCGAAATCTGAAAAATTTACTAGGATCTATTAGTCTAAAAAGTCCACCCAATTCCACCAAGAACCTAAAAATTATATTAAACCACATAAACTGACCCTAACTACTATACCACCCCAAACCAAGTAGAAGCCTAAACTTAAGCTTAACATACAAAAGTGCTAGAAGAACTGGTATTCTACTATAAAAAGGATACTTAAAGAACCTAAACCTAAATCCAACACTAACTCTATACCTAACACTAAACCTAAAGTTAAATAAGAAATAGTAGATAATTAAAAGAAAGTTACTAGCTAGCAACTTGCCCCCCTTTCTATAGATATCTATATAATTAAAGCTACCCTATTAGCACGACTTACCAGGAAACCTAAATATATAATCTTTACCATTATAATAGCCAATATTAAAAAGGCCCTAGCACTAAAGAAGCACACTAACCCTGCTATAAAAGTACTAGTATGCTATTATAAGCATCTAGAAGTATTTTTATAAAATAAAGCTGATAAGTTAGTAGAGCACTAACTATATAACTATAAGATTATACTTAAAGAAGGAAAACAGCTAGGATTTAGACCCCTATATGGAATATTCTAAAACAAACTCTAAGTGCTATAAAAGTATTTGGACGAATACCTAAGTAAAGGATTTATTAGAGCAAGCTCTTTGCCTATAGCTATACCTATAATCTTTATTAAGAAACCTAGCGGCGGTTTACGCTTCTATATAGACTACTAAGCTCTTAACGCCATTACCATTAAAATTTGGTACCCGCTCTTGTTAATTTAAAAAATACTAAACCAATTAAGTAAAGCTCGCTACTATATAAAACTTAACCTTATCCATGTATTTAACTGTCTCTGTATTATAAAAGGAGATAAATAGCTTACTGCATTCCGTACTAGGTATAGACTATTTAAATACTTAGTAACGCTATTTAGCCTTGCAAATGCCCCAAGTTTGTTCTAATACTTTATAAATAATACCCTATAACTTTACCTAGATATTTTTTGTACTGCTTATATTAATAATATCCTAGTATATAGCAATAACCTAACTAAATATAAGAAATATGTTAATTTTGTCTTAAAAGCCTTACATAGAGCTAGCCTATAATTAGATATAGATAAGTATAAATTCTATAAAATAGAAGTCCTATATCTTGGACTTATTATTTCTATAGACGGCATATAAATAGACCTAAAGAAAATTAAAGTAATTATAAACTAGCAAGAACCTAAGAATGTTAAGGATATAAAAGCCTTTATAGGATTTGCTAACTTCTACTAACGGTTTATTAATAACTTCTCCGCCCTAGTCTTACCCCTTATAGCTCTAACCTAAAAAGATAAAACCTTTATCTTTAATAAGGAATGTAAGAAGGCCTTTGCCTATCTAAAAGTCATGTTTACTACTATACCTATACTTTAACACTTTAACCTAAACTAAAAGAGTATTATAGAAGCTAACTTATCTAACTACATTACTGGAGGCATTTTATTTTAATATAATAAGGAAGGAGTACTATACCCTATAGCATACTTCTTAAAATGACTAAGTCTAGCTAAATATAACTACGAGATCTATAATAAGGAATTATTAGCTATTATTAGATATTTTAAATAATAGCGACCTAAACTGGAAGGCGCTGGATTTCTAATTAAGGTCCTTAGCAACTATAAGAATTTATAGTACTTTACAACCATGAAACAGCTAAGTTATTATTAAGCCTGCTGGTTAGAATATTTGTCTTATTTCCAATTCTTAATTATATACTACTTAGGCATTTAAGGTTAAAAACCTAATGCCCTAACCTAATATTTATAAGATATACCAGCATAGGAAGAAGCGCGTACCTACCATAATTAAACCCTGCTTTACCTTAAATTATTTAATCCCCTAGCTAAAGACCTTATAGTATACGTCCTTGAAATAACTAATTAATTAGTTAAACAGATTATAATTAACAAATACCTAAATAACGAGTTTATCTAAGAGACACTTAAGCTAATTTAAGATGGCGTTAGATACTTTAAAAAGATCTCTCTAAGTAAATATAAAGCTTATGGAGACCGCTTATACTACTAGAACCGCCTAGTTATACCTAACTATAACAAACTTAAGCTTAGGCTTCTTAAATATATATATAACCTACTAGTAGCCGGCCACCTAGGCTATAGAAAAACCCTAAAACTACTCTACCGGGAGTACTACTAGCTAAATATGCATAATATAATATAAAGGTATATCTCTAGCTGCCATACCTACTAATAAGCTAAGGCTTTGCATAAGACATATAACGGCTTTTTAAAGCCATTACCTGTTCTAGACCAAAGATAGAAGGACATCTTAATTAACTTTGTTGTTAAACTCCCCATAAGTAAAGGCTATATAAATATTATAGTAGTTATAGACCAACTATCCAAAATAAGACACTTAATTGCCTATCCTAATATATTAACACTTACCATCACCTAACTGTTCCTAGATTATATATGGAATTCAAGGGTTTATAGGCCAGAAAGAGACATCACTGGTCTTCAGTGGATACCAGAGCCCCCCCATCGCAGTTATAATAGGTATACTATAAGGATCACCTCTTTCGCCTATACTCTTCCTTTTCTTTGTAAGCAACTTACTCGACACCTTTAAGGAAGGGGCGACCTAGGGGATAGGCTTCGTCGACGACACAAACCTAATCACATACGGGCCAATAGCCGCAGAGAACTGCAGAACACTAGAGAAAGCCTATAACACCTATATAGAATGGGCAAGACGACATGGAGTCCAATTCTTACTAGAGAAATACCAGCTAATCCATTTTATAAGAAAACGCAACTAATCTGCAGATCTTTAGCATATAATCCATATCCAAGGCTTTAGGGGTCAACTAGTTTAGGGCCTAAGGGTATTAGGAGTATAGGTAGACAGCAAGCTCTAATAGAGCGTACATGCGGTGCAAGCGGCCCGTAAGGGCTAAGCATAGTATATTGTATTATCCAGGATTATTAATTCCATATAGGGTCCATGCTTCCAGAGGTTACGCCTACTATATATAGCAGTTGTCCGGCCAACTATAATATATAGATCCAGTATTTAGGCCATTAGAGAAACCAAGAAGGGCCCCCCTAAATCACTCCTTAAACCACTCCAAAAGGTCTAAACAGCCTGCCTCTGGAGCATAACAGGCGGGTATAAGTAAATGGCCATAGTACTGCTTAAGAAGGAAGCCAATATTTCCCCCCTATAACTATATATTAAAGCGCTGCAATATAAAGGGCGTAAAGTGAACGCAACTCTAATATTATAAAGTATATCAAGACACGCTTAAATAAACTATAGAGAGACCCTAGGGCGCCTTATAAGAGAACAAACCAACAACCCTAAAGTAGGGAAGAGATATTGGAGAAACAGGTAAAGAAAGCAGAAGAAGAATAGTACTACGTTAGGGCCTAGGCCCATATAGAGAAGGAAGGAAGACGCATAAGAGGCCAGTAAAGATAATAGTAAAAAAGAGAAAGGAGCCAAAGTAGAGCATAAAAGAATACTAGGAAACCATCTTCTGTAATATAATACTGGTTGGACTAACGCTAGAGAGGTGTATGGGAGTTAAAGGTACAGAGGCTAACTTAGGCAAGAGGAACCTAAGCCATAGCATAGTTAACGCTATAGGGGGTAAACACTTAAGAGCTCCAAGAAGGCCTAACAAAGGTAGAAAATATAATAGCAACACTCTTAAGAATAGGGATAATAGGACTAAAAGATTAGCTCTACTAGGTAGGTATCCTAGTAGGCAGTCTAAAATGCAAATGTGGCTGGCTAAGACAGACACTAAAATATATAATACTATTATACCCCCTACACACTAACTAAGAAGCTATACTCTTAGTAGCTAGCATAGAGAACTATAACATACTACTCTTAATATAAAAAGGTCTTAAGGCGGTTACCTAGTGGCTTATTAGCTAAAATATACTAGACCAGTTTCAGGTTGCAAAGGAAATAGTAATAGAAGGTAAAGGGGCAAGTAATAGGCGCCCCCTAATAACTCTACAGTAGTAGAGCAAAGTTTGCAATACTAGCGCGTCCGTAGGCTTATTACGGCAGCAGTGGTTCCTAAGGAGGTCAAAAAGTAAGGTAGTAGAGCACTATAGGTGACTTATAGGCGCCTTGTAGGCGAGTCCTAAAAGGCAGGGAGACGGATCACGGGGTTTTCTCAAAAGAGTTTTCTCCCTATATGTATATAAGGAGTAGTCCGCGTGGGCCCAATAGGGATCCGAATCGGACGTTAAGCAATGAATAATATATATATTTATATATGGAAACTCCATAAACTCCCTAAAACAATTATCTCTAATAGAGGTGGCTAGTTTATCTCTATATTCTAGAAAGAACTAACTACCCAACTCCGCATTAAAGCACTATTATCTACGGTATACTACCTAGAAATGGATGGTTAAACGGAATATGCAAATACTATAATGGAACAATATATTTGGATATACACGTTGTATCTATAGGACAACTAGATAGACTAGCTTATATTTACTAAGTTTACTATAAATAACTCCGTCTTAGAAACCACAAAGGTCTCCCTATTTCTGGCCAACTACAGCCAGCATCTATAAATAGGTTTTAAACCCTTTAGTAATATTCCTCGCCCGGCTTATTAGGCCTTATAAGTTACAAAAGTAAATAAATTTATAAAGAAGATAGAAGAACTATAAAAGTTCCTTACTAACAAAATAATATAGACCTAATCTATCTATAAAGCCGCAGCAAATAAAAACTAAACCCTAGCACCGGCCTACCAAATTAGTAACTTTATCTAGCTAGATATAAAAAATCTGAATATAAAACAACCTACTAAGAAACTTAATTGGAAGAACGCTAGCCCTTATAAGGTTGAAAAAGTTGTCTTTCCTTATACCTACTAACTAAAGCTCCCTAATACGGTTAAAATCCACCCCGTATTCTATATATTAGTCCTCTGCCCTGCCGCCCCTATATTAGACGCCCTACCTAGATAGATCTAAAACCCTCCCCCACTAGTTAAAGTAGATAGTAAGAATAAGTACCTTGTTAAAAGAGTTAATAACATTAAGTATAACAAACGGAAACGCAAATATATATACCTTATAAAATAGAGAGGTTTTACTAAACCCTTATAGGAACCTGCCGACTCTGTAGAACTTATATAAGCTGCAGAAGACTTTCACAAACTCCACCCAGAACTACCATAGCCCCATCTTGCAGATGCTTAAGTTTAAAGGGGGGGTACTATTATGGGACACCCCCGTAACACCTTATATACGTCCACCTGTTTCCACTAACTAAACAACTGGAGACTAACTATAAGACGGCAATCTAATAGTAGTCTGCCGTATTCCGCCGCAATCTGCCGTCTCTACTGTTAGAGTTGCTAATTAGTAACTTTAAGGACCTCTAACTACCAAATTCTGCTAAGTTCTACCAGAACTACTACCTAAGCTCTACCCTGCCCGTGTGTAGTATAGTACCCATTAACCTAGCAACTAAGCGAACGTTATATACCCTTTTCCCCCTATTTCCTACTTTCTTTTCCTTACATAACGTCTTAACTTTATTACGCAGTTTATATACATAGCTTAATAATATCTACTTCGCTATATATTATCACCGCTTGTGCTCGCTCTGTGACAAGCACCTATCCTAGCTCACTTTATACTAAGACGATAACTCTATCTCAAAACCAACTCCTTAGACCACGTTAACGCAGGCGTCCTTTCCTAGATAGGTAACAACAGTCTCCTCCACCTAGTTGCATTCTACTTATCTAAGCTTACACTATAAGAGTGTAACTATAAGATCTATAACAAAGAACTCCTTATAATTATATAAGCGTTTATATAATTCTAACTAGAACTCTCCTTAGCAGAACCTAACTAGCCAACTAAAGTCCTTATGGATTATTGCAACCTTAAATACTTTATAACTACAAAGCAGCTAAACTAACGCCAAGCATATTAGAACAAGTTCCTCTCCAGTTTTAACTTTAAAATTATATATAGGCCAGGAGTATAAGGCACAAAACCTAATAGCCTAACATGCCGCTCGCAAGATCTTCCTTAGTTAAAGAACAACCCCTATAATTAGTTCTAATAGCAGATAATCCTAAAAGCAAGGAACCTAGCCCCTGGCATACTACCTATAACAGAACCATCCGCACCTTAGCTTTATGCTACGGACTTAAAGCCGCCCCCCAAAATTAACGAGCTTATTGCTGCTGTATATAACATCTCTATTAACCCGTTATTACACTAACTTATTACCGTAAAAATTGCCGGCGCCTGTAAGCCACCCACTAGCCTCTAAAACTTAGGCTAAATCAATATAGTAGCCTTAGAAGTAAAGGAGAACAGACTCTACTATAGAGGCTGTCTATTTATCCCTAATTTAGAAGACCTACAACAGCAACTAATCTAGATGGCCTATAACCTCCGGTTAAGCAGTTACTTAGGCAGAGAAGGAACTTACAAACTCCTTAGCCGATACTACTTCTAGCCTAAGATAATAGACTTAGTTAAACGCTTTATAAGCGCCTGCCACGGCTGTAAGCGCGCTAAGGCCTTTTGTACTAAGTACTAAGGACTACTGCACCTGCTACCAATCCCTATATAGCGGTAGGCAGATATAGCTATAGACTTTATTACTAACCTACCACCCTATAAATGGCACGGTCATACCTATAAGAACATCCTAATAATAATATGCTGACTTATAAAGGAACGTTACTATGTTCTAACTAAAGGCATAGCCGTTAACGATATCGCAGACGCTTTTCTTTGCGAAGTCTACCGACTATATGGGATACCTAACTCTATTACGTCCGACTAGGGCACGCAATTTGACTCTGACCTATAGAGACAGATCTGTTAACGTCTTAGTATCTCCGTTAAGATGTCTATATCCTTCTACTACGAGACTACAGGACAGCTAGAAAACGCCAACGCTAGTATAAAGGCGTACTTACGACAGGTCGTTGCCTATGGCCAGGACAACTGGGTAGATTACCTCCTACTAGGCAAGTTTACAGCTAATAACTATATCTCAGCCACTATAGGACTTACTCCGTTCTTCGCAAATAAGGGTTATCACCCCTAATCTAGTATAGAGCCACTAGAACCTATTAATAAGAAACTGCCATATGGAAAACGCCTTAAGATACTACTTGCCGACCAGTATGCAGACCGCATAAAAAATCTACTTAACTACTATAGGGGAGAAATGGCCTGGGCTTAAGCAAAGTAGGCCTACTTTGCCGACCGTCATAGAACGCCACTACTAGAGATGCGTGTTGGCGACTGGGTGTGGCTAGATATACGTAATATCTCTACGCAGAGGCCTATAAAGTCACTTAATTATAAGAATCTTGGCCCCTATTAGATTAAACAAGTCATTAATAGGGGAGCTGCGTATAAGCTAGAGCTCCTACCGGCCCTAGCCACCCGCGGGATATAGCCTATATTTTACCTATAGCTACTACACCTTTACTAGCCTAACCCCTTACTAGGATAGACACAGCCTAAACCCCTATTAGTACTAATCTGAGATAAGAACAAAGATAAGAACCATAAGGAATAGACTATTAAACAAATTATTAACTCTAAATACTTTGGCAAAGGTAGAGGACGGCGGCTCTACTATAGAGCTATCTATACAGGATTTAATATAGATTAGCCAGAATGGTAACTATAGGAAGACTTTAAAAATGCAAAGGACCTAATTAGCAACTTTTACTATATAAATCTACAGAAACCGGGCCTAAGCAGAGATTTCGTGCCTAATCCTCTATAGGAGCCCTTATAGAGTTTAACCGTTATACACTACTACGTAAGGGCAAATTGCCGTTAGATTGCCGCAGATTGCCATTATATAACCAAAAAATCGTTAAGATATCCAAGAACTTTAACCGCCGGTTAAAGTTGTCTAATTAGTTAAATTTTTGGGTGCTAAGCCTTATTACGCAATATTGCTGCAGACTATAAAGATATTAGTTTAGCTTACCGCCTTCCACTAAGCTAATAGCGATTTTTTATCCCGGGGATAGAAAATCCTAATTAGTCTATTTAATAATTAGAGCCGGCAGAACTCCACACCACTAACCCCTTTAGCATTATTTCTTTTCCTTCTCTATGCCTTAAGCGTTCCTTCTATATGTATATAGTAACCACAGCGTCGCCGGAGCTCCGCCTCTATAAGAGGGGGGGTAGTGTTACGGAACGCCGCCGCAGGAGCCTCTATGGGAGACTCCCTAGCGGAACCCTGTGCCCTCGCGTACGCTTCGCGTACAGCTTACGTCAGCCACGTGTAGTATATCACCTTCCTACGCCCTCGATCCTTATGATTGATCGCGTAACGTCTTGTAGACTCCTTGAATACATATATTCAGCAGCCACTGTTCCGCGCCCCATGACATAGGGATAACTTTACTTGTTACCTTTTGTATCTATTTAATAAGACGCATAATAATGCCTTTTAGCAGTTAATAGAGAATATCTACCATTATTATATTGTGTATATTAATTAGGCCGTGTTTCTATATAAAGTACGGTATAGGGTGTACCCAATCTAGATCTATTTAAGGTGTGTCATTTGCTTATTAGGCTGCAATCTACTTTTTAGTTAACTTATACGTCCTAAGCGGGTGACGTTCTAAAAGGTTTTCGCGTCTATTGGGTGGTACTTGGCATATTATGCAGTGTTGCTGGCTTTTTACACCAGTAATAAGAACCTGCTCTTTATAGTCTACTATTATTCCGTATATAATAGAGTAACATTAGCGGATTCTCCCATTTATATATTCTATATTAATGCCTCTATATTAGAGACTTTTAAGTGCTATAAGACTTATTAGACAGGGCTCCTACTTATTATATATTAAGCACTTACATTTTAATATCTCCTCTATAGCTTTATAATAACAAGCACTCCGCATATTATAGTCTATATTTTTTATATTAGGAATAAACCCAAGTAGTAGGTTAGCAGGTAAGTTCTGTTTCCTATATATTTTTTAATTAAGATTACTAATAGTAATATATACTAGCCATAAGGACTTATTGCCGTAATATATTGTCAGCTATATTTTATCTATGGTGAGTAGTATTACGGACGCTTTAAGTATAATGTTATAACTACTTAGGGAAGAGTCGCAGGAAGCTAGTTGGTTAATACAGGCATAGTCCAGGATGGATCCAGTGGAACCATATAACGAGGAATAGTAAGCGAGTCATATAATATTATACACAGTGTACGAAGTGTACGCAGTGTACACCCATATATAATACGTATAACACGTACCTCACGTATAAAAGAGGATTTCTTAGGAGTACGGTTGTGTATTTAAAGGACTTCAGTCCCTACCGTAGATAGTTCTCTTCTTATAGTAAATCTTAGAATATAATTAGAGTTAATCTATTAGGCAACCACTCTATTAGTTATTATTATGTTGTTAATTTGTTCTTACCTATATACCCAGCCCAATAATAGGACCCACCGTAGTTCCTGCTATAAGGTTCCATTACACATTCACTACTAAGGTTATGGTATTAAACAAGATTAAATAACATACTATCTAAAGCACTAGTTATAACGGCGTTAATGGCAGCCACAACCTTAGGGCTAGGTGATACCAGTATAAATAATGGGGATTCTCAAGTGGTTATATAAGGTTAGTTATAGGAAATGGTTAATCACTTATAAGATAATAATAGGATACTTAAAGAACGCATTAATGGAATTAGAGCAGTAAAAATTAAACTACCTTTAATTAAACAGTTCTTAGGAGAAAAGTTAAAGCTTAAGGGATTTCTTATACAGATGCACTTTAAGGTAATATAGGAAGGAGCGAAGTTAGTAACATTATTGGATTAAGTAGCCTATATAGGATTGTTCCTAACAGGGAAGGCACTTAAGTGGTTTAAACTATATCTTACAGAAATACAGGCTAATAGTATAATAACTACTAACTAGGATGTATAGTATATATTTACTAGTTAGAATAGGTTCGCGGAATAACTAATGCAGATATTTAGAGATCTAGAGGCTATAACTATAGCAGAACAAAAGCTTTAAAACTTAGTACAATATACTTTAGTAATTAAGTATACAACACAGTTTTAAACACTAGCTATATAGGTTAAGTAGAATAATAGGGCGCTTATAGCACAGTATAAACAGGGACTTAAGGCTAAAGTCTAGGATATAATTATCCTAATAGAAGATGCGGATACTCTAAGAGAGTTAATAGACCAGTTAATAAAGATTAATAATAGGATCTATTAAAGGGAACAAGCTAAGAAAGG
>Ga0307507_10003286_pt1 | contig 31803 bp, 13 predicted proteins | sample 7_EM_MG_FD_207223 | JGI IMG/M metagenome (GOLD analysis project Ga0307507, IMG submission 207223) | Populus trichocarpa ectomycorrhiza microbial communities from riparian zone in the Pacific Northwest, United States - 7_EM | ecosystem: Host-associated > Plants > Roots > Unclassified | place... | reverse complement strand
GCTCTGCTCGAAGCTCTGCATAAGGCTCTTCTCAAAGCTCTGCACGAGGCTTTTCTTAAAGCTCTGCACGAGGCTCTGCTCGAAGCTCTGCTCGAAGCTCTGCTCGAAGCTCTGCTCGAAGCTCTGCTCGAAGCTCTGCTCGAAGCTCTGCACGAGGCTCTGCTCGAAGCTCTGCTCGAAGCTCTGCTCGAAGCTCTGCACGAGGCTCTGCTCGAAGCTCTGCACGAGGCTTTTCTCGAAGCTCTGCACGAGGCTCTGCTTATAAACTCTGTCTAGTAGGCTCAGAGCCCTCCAAATCTGGAGGGTTTAACTACCAGTTATGGAGGTATCTGAGCCGGGACTCAGAAAATCTTATATCCGCAGAAAATCAAGTTTCTTAGCTAATCTTTCGGTAATCTAGTATCCTTGTCCAACGTTGACTATAAAAGGATTACCTTCCCCCATTCTCTATATTTTACCTTTTAATCCTCCTTCTTCTCCCAGACTTCCCAACGCCACGCCACCTCTTTATTAGATCACAATCCCTACCGTAAGGCATTTTTCACCAACTTGGCGTTAATGCAAGTGCTATACTGCCCTTGTATTCCCAATATCCCGTGTCTTATGCTAACGATAGCGTAGAGTAAGTATGCTTCGGCCTCTCCTAATATCGCACCTATAGTTTGATCCTCTAATATCCAATAAGCGCTCTTGTACTGCCTCTAGGCTTCTTGCCTGAAAATAACCCTTCCGTATATCTGTAGCTATTTACTCCACTTAAATTTGGTCTCTAGACTACCCGAACAACCCTTTCTATCTAGAAATTACTCTTTTTGAGTAATCTAAACTTAACTTAGACCTATACTGTCCCTTCTACCCACGTCCCCTACCGATTAGTGTACTGGAATGATATTTCCATTTATCCTCTTTTTTACCTCCACCTCTAGCAGTGTCTTAGGCGTGACTATAGTGTGCGACTTAATCCCTGTCGGAACAGCTATAAATGGCTATAAGGCTGTGCCGAGAACCGCCTAGTAATAGATTATACGGGTTACAGCTACTGCGAGCTATGGACGTATTAGGCAGTGTCGCATTGCAGCATTATAGTAAAGGCGAGGCTGGACGCCAAAGTAGGTCCTTAGTAAAAGACAACTATAGGCTAATGCCAATTACTTAGCTTAGTTAAAGCCGCGCCGCTAGAAGCTGGAAGTCTTTACCCTCCTTAGCCCCTTCTAGACTTGGACTTAGATTTTGCTTTTGCCTAATAATTAGAGAATTGCATTACGATCGAAGAAGCTGCTGGGCTTCGGCCTGATTTAGCCCCCTATTTAGCTAAGGAGGCGCGGGTTATACGGAAATATCCCTTATATAGACCTAAGACTCGCCAGGCGAAATCTAGAGATGAATGGCCTATCTAGTAGCATAGCCTGGCTTCTGGCGGAGTTGGTGTTATAATCTCGCTCTTAGCTAATAAATACTGGTGGAAAATTCGCGCACTTGATCTCCTAACGGAGACGGACTTTATATGGTGGCTGCATTAGCTAAAAGAGCGCAGTTGGATAGATATGGGCGTGATTGCCTAATCTACTCGCGCTATCTACCCTTTTATGTCGTCTATAATATCCGGCTATGGGAAAGGGTGAAAGTAAGGCTTTTACGTATATTTGGGAGGCTAAGCGGCGGCTATAAGCTTCGCAGAGTGCGACTAAAGAGGCTCCTTAGATCTTGGGGAGAGATCTAAGGATGCCCTTATTACTAGGAGTGTCTTTTAATGCTTATAGTAAAATTACGGCATGCCCTTTACCTGTCCAACCCTAGGAACTATGGTCTCGTAGAGGATCTAGTGCGGAGGATCTAGCTCGCTGGCATATTAGGTTGGAAAACGGACATATTAGCGCTAGCCCTAACTCTAAGGAATAAGGGCAGAGGAGGCACTTCGCTACTAACCTCCTTAATAAGGAGGCTTAGTGCGATGCCCCTATTAGAGGCAGAATGTGCTAGTTTAGTTAGTTGGGTCTTAATTACAGTTTCCTAATAGGTGTTAATCTTGTAATAGAGTTTAAGCCCGTGCAAACCCTTATATATTGTGAACGGTAATTGCTAACGGAGCGTAGATTACACGTTTTGATTCGCTATTAAGCTAGTAGGGTTATTTTAATGTAGATGCTGCGGATATAAGCTAGTGGTAAAGAGGGGACTAGCGTGGACTTAAAAGCCCAGCGTGACCCGTCCTTTATGGCTATTGGAAAGGCATAAGGCAATAATAACTCTAAGAATAATAGTAGCAGTAATAGTAGCATCTTCTTAACCCCTTCGTTTTTATTTAGAAATTTCACATAATATTAATTTCTATACTATACCCCCTAAAAAACCGAGGGCTTCTTAATATTATGCAATTACAGCTTTTAAGGCAAATGTGAGCAACACACCTAAAAAGAGGAGGATAAAAAAGGGGAGAGTACCTTACTTTTCTCTAATAGATAATCCTGTGAGATATTTGGGCTGGTTGCGCGAAGGTAAGTTATTCCATATTACCTTTTTTAAATATTCCACCTAATAAGGCACCTGTAGATCCTAAGGCTTTCGACGAGTATAAAGATATTTATGAGAATAAAAGTAACAGCTAAGACGCTAAAGGAAGCAATTAAGGTAATTTAGCAATTATCCCCTCTTTTTTTCCCTAATAACTATAAATATATCTAACGGCCAGCAGCGAACCTAATATTTATTGAAGATAATATAGCTGACCTAAACTTGGAACCTAAAGCTAAAGGTAACGGAGCCTATAATACTGGCAATAAAGCTAATAAAGTTGGCGATTAATTAGCACCTTATAACTTGGGTATGCATTTCCCCCCTATACAACGGCCTTGCTTAACAATTATTAGGTGACGGAAATGACCGCAGCAATAAGGATAATGAGGATAAGGAGCTACCTTCTTTAGAGGAGCTAGAAGATCTCCTTGGCGCATCTTTATATTACTATCTTAAACCTATGGGAGAAGAATACCTGCAAGTTAACTAGTAAGTGGTATCCACTCTACAGCCTGCTAGCCCTTTGCTTTAGGAGCTTACCCTTCTTTACCATATTAAACCACTATATGACGAGGCTAGCAGTCATATTTATAATAAGGAGGATAGTAATAGTAATGGCGTCGCTGATAACTAGAGCGATGTTTTAAGCCTAGAGCCTACTATAAAGCGCCGTACCTAGGCTAAAAAAGACAAATTTAATAAAATAAATTTAGATAATGAGGATAACAAGGATAACAAGGAAGGTTTCTATAGAGATAGAAATAACAGTTAAGTCTCTAAGGGAAGTAGTTAAGGTAATTATCCTAATAATTACCCTACTACTCTCCCTCTTTCCTTAGTAGTTTTAAATATGTAGTTTTAACGACTAGCAGTAAATCTAATAGTTGTTAAAGACGATACAGCCAATCTAGACTTAGTGTTACGGGACTCCTCCGTAACACCTTATACACGTCCACCTGTTTCCACCTACGCAGCAAGAAGAGACCGACTATGAGACGGCAATCTAACGGTAATCTACGGCAATCTGACGGCAATCTGCCGCATTCTGCCATATTCTGCCAAGTCTACCAAATCCTGCCAAGTTCTGCCAGGACCGCTACTCGAATCCTATTCTGCTCCGTGTACGTGTTGACCAAGTAACCAAACTAGCGATATATACCCTTTCTTCCCATTTCCTTACCTTCTCTCCTTACGCAATGTCTTGACTTTATTACACAGTTTATATACATAGCTTAATAATATCTACTTCGCTATATATTATCACCACTTATACTCACTCCGTAATACTATGTTGCGTTAAAACCTACACTCCGCCCCGCCCTATTTAAAATGTAGAACAACCTCAAAGCCCCTATAACGGCCGCCGATATTATATCCGCACTCTAGGAATAATTGGCAGATATATAAAAGTCCTTTATAGACGCCCTTGCATAAAACCAAGCTGCTATAGCTTAATAGCAAGCCGAATAAAAAGCATAGCACTAGAAAACAATTAAGGCCCTCTAAAAAGAAATCCGCACCCTTAAGATGTCCACGCTAAGCCCTTAAGACTGGTTGCTATTACTAGAAGCCAATACGCGGAACGCAAGCCCTAAACCAGTAATAGTTATCCTACTAATAGAACCGACTACTGCACTATAATAATCTAAACAATTACTAGACCCTCCAATATTTACTAGTAAATAATAAGAACTCTAATTATTCCTAAGCTGGCTTAAAAATAAGCTAACTGGTAACACTAACTGCTACCTAACTAAAGCTAACCGACTCTGTTATACCCTAAATTAACTAGGAGGAGATATAGCTGACCTTATTAAACCTCTTTAACCGAACTTAGTACTAAGCCTAATTATACTTCTTGAAGCTATATATGGTGACCCAAACCGCTAAGCTACTACTCAGAGAAAGATAAACTATATAACTTAAGGAATAAAAAGCTTTCTAGTATATTTCTCCAAATTCAACCATTACATAAAAGAAACAGGCTGGAATAACTCTATACTAATTAACAGCCTTATTAAATCCCTAAGTCCTAAACTAAAAACCTCCCTAATAGGTATAGACCTACCGGGAGCCCTTAACGCCTGCACAAACGTTATTAATAAACGGTACAATAATATACTACGTCTGATACTGAAGTCCGCTCCTTAATACAATATAACAACCCCGCGAACGTCTACTAAGCCATTATCTCAGCCTAAGCACCCTAACGCCATGGATATCAACACTGGAACCCTAGAATATGCCCTACTAGGGTCCTCTAAATAAGAATAATGCACTAAGCTAGGCCTCTGTTTTAAGTATAGAAGTAGCTCCTACTTCTCTAACCACTACTCTGTCCCCCTACCCTAACGCGAATTATAAACGGCCAATACTAGCAGCCGTTTACTGTATTGATCCTCTAGTTACTGTCCCCGATCTCCACCTAGTTCTAGCCCTATATCCAGTAAGCACCACTTATAAGGACGAAGCTATAACTAATATGCTATAAGAACTCCACCCTAATTGCCTCTAAAAGGAAGGTCCTGGAGCTAAGTTACTCTCTAGGATGGCGCTGCCTCAGGATCTTGTTAAATGCTTTAGATATTACAAACTCTAACTCTTAGAATTACAGCATAACCGTTAACTATTATCTTCGGCAGAATAATTAATAGGTTAATGCTTAAGTCCTAATTAATACAGGAGCTAGCGGCATAGGATTTATTAACAAGATCTTTATATAAGATAATAGTTTTACTCTAACCCCCCTTAACTAGCATATTGATATATTTAGATTTAATAGCAAACGTACTATCTCAGGCCATATTACCTATGTAGTATTCCTAAGACTCTAATACCTAAACCATAAAGAACTGATTAGGCTTTTTGTTACCACCCTAGGTCACTTAGTAATCCTTAAACAACCCTAGATAAAGCTATATAAGGTAACCATTAATTGGGACAACCTTAAGCTTCTATTTACCACCTCCTATTATAAGCAGAAGTGTCTTACGACCCGCTGCTTAGACCCTAAACTAAAATCTAGAAAATCTACCAAGATCCACTAGTCTAAGATTTCCACCAACGTCTACTAAGAACCTGGAAATAATATATAACCACACAAACCGACTCTAACTGCTATACCCCGAACCAAGCAGAAGCTTAAGCTTAATATACAAAAATACCAAAAGAACTAGTACTCTACTATAAAAAGGATACTTAAAGAACCTAAACCTAAATCTAACACCAACTCCGTATCTAACACTGAACTTAAACCCGAATAAGAAACTATATAAGAAACTAAGAATAATCCAAGTTCGCTTAATACCTTAGATATCCACATAATTGGAGCTACCCTATTAGTACAACTTGCCAAGAAACCTAAACATATGATCTTCGCTGTTATAATAGCTAATATTAAAAAGGCCTTAGCACCAAAGAAACACACCAACCCTGCCACGAAAGTACTAGTATGCTACTATAACAACCTAGAAGTATTTTCACGAAAGAAAGCCGATAAACTAGCAGAACACCAACTATATAACCATAAGATCGTACTTAAAGAAGGAAAACAGCCAGGATTTGGACCCTTGTACGGAATATCCCAAAACAAACTCTAAGTGCTATGGAAGTACTTGGACGAACACCTAAGTAAAGGATTTATTAGAGTAAGCTCTTTACCTATAGCTGCACCTATAATCTTCGTTAAGAAACCTGGCGGCGGTCTGCGCTTCTATATAGACTACCGAGCTCTTAACGCTATTACTATTAAGAATTAGTACCCGCTCCTATTAATTTAAGAGACACTAAACTGATTAAGTAAGGCTCGCTATTATACAAAACTCAACCTTATCTATATATTTAACCGCCTCTGTATTGCAAAAGGAGATAAATGGCTTACTGTATTCCGTACTAGATATGGACTGTTTAAATACTTAGTAACGCCGTTTGGCCTTGTAAATACCCCAAGTTTATTCTAATACTTTATAAATAATACCTTATAACCTTACCTGGACGTTTTCTGTACTGCTTATATCGATAACATCCTAGTATATAGCAATAACCTAGCTAAATATAAGAAACACATTAACCTTGTCCTAAAAGCCCTACGTGGAGCTGGACTACAATTAGATATAAATAAATACAAGTTTTATAAAACGGAAGTTCTATACCTTGGACTTATTATCTCTATAGATAGCATATAAATGGACCTAAAGAAGATTAAAGTAATTGTAAACTAGTAAGAACCCAAGAACGTTAAGGATGTAAGAGCCTTTATAGGATTTGCTAATTTCTACTAATGGTTTATCAATAACTTCTTTGCCCTGGTTTCACCTCTTATAGCTCTAATATAAAAGGACAAAGCCTTTATCTTTAACAAGGAATGTAAGAAGGCCTTTGCCTATCTAAAAGTTATATTTACTACCGCACCTATACTCTAACACTTTGACCTAAACTGAAAGAGTATTATAGAAGCTGATTTATCTAACTATGTTACTAGAGGCATTTTATCTTAGTATAATAAGGAAGGAGTACTGTATCTAGTAGTATACTTCTCAAAACAATTAAGTCTAGCCGAATATAACTACAAGATCTACGATAAGGAATTATTAGCCATTATTAAATATTTTGAACAATGGCGACCTAAACTAGAAGGCGCTGGATTTCCAATTAAGGTTCTTAGCGACTATAAGAATCTACAGTACTTCACAACCATAAAACAGCTGAGTTATTATTAAGCCCGCTGGTTAGAATATCTGTCTCGTTTCTAATTCTCAATTACGTACCGCCTAGGCATTCAAGGTTAAAAACCTAATACCCTAACTCGACGTTCATAAGATATAACAGCACAGGAAGAAGCGCGCGCCTACTATAATTAAACGCTGCTTTGCCCTAAATTATTTAATCCCCTAGCTAAAGACCTTATAGTATATATCCTTGAAATGACTAATTGATTAATTAAGCAGATTATAGTTAACGAATACCCAAATAACGAGTTTATCTAAGAGACACTTAAGTTAATTTAAGATGGCGTTAGACGCTCTAAAAAGATCTCTTTAAGTAAATGTGAAGCTTGTGGAGAACGCTTATACTACTAGAACCGCCTAGTTATACCTAACTATAACGAACTTAAGCTCAAGCTCCTTAAACACGTATACAATCTACTAGTAGCCGGCCACCCAGGCTAAGAAAAAACCCTAGAGCTGCTCCAATAGGAGTACTACTAGCTAAACATGCATAATATAACATGAAGGTATATCTCTAGCTATTACACCTGCCGACAAGCTAAAGCCTTATATAAGAAGTACAACGGCTTTCTAAAGCCACTGCCTATTCCGGACCAAAGATGGAAGGATATCTTAATTAACTTTGTTATTGATCTCCCCGTAAATAAAGGCTATACGAATATTATAGTAGTTATAGACTAACTATCTAAAATAAGATACTTAATCGCCTGCCCTAATATATTAATACCTGCCGTTGCCTAACTGTTCCTAGATTATATATAGAAACTCTACAGACTTCCCAAAACGATTATCTCTAATAGAGGCCGCCAGTTTATCTTAGTGTTTTGGGAAGAACTAACTACCTAACTCCGTATTAAAGTGCTGTTATCTACAGCATATTACCTAGAAACGGACGGTCAAACAGAATGTGTAAATGCTATAATAGAACAGTATATTCGGATATACACGTTGTATTTATAGGACAACTAGATGAACTGGCTTATATTTACTAAGTTTACTGCAAATAACTCCGTCTTAGAAACTATAAAGGTCTCCCTATTCCTAGCTAATTATGGCTAGCACCCGCGAATGGGTTTTAAACCCTTTAGTAATGTTCCTTACCTAGCTTATCAGGCCTTATAAGTTGCAGAAGTAAACGAATTCATAAAGAAGATAGAAGAATTATAAGAGTTTCTTACTAACAAAATAATATGGGCCCAGTTTGTCTATAAAGCCGCAGTAAATAAGAACTAAACCCCAGCACTAGCTTACTAAATTAGTGATTTTGTCTAGCTAGACGCAAGAAATCTAAATACAAAACGACCTACTAAGAAACTTAACTGGAAGAACGCCAGCCCTTATAAGGTTAAAAAAGTTGTCTCTCCTTATGCCTACTAACTAAAGCTCCCTGATACGGTTAAAATCCACCCTATATTCTATACATTAGTCCTCCACCCTGCCGCCCCTGTATTAGACGCCCTACCTAGACAGATCCAAGACCCTCCCCCACTAGTTAAAGTGGATGGTGAGGATAAATACCTTGTTGAAAGAGTTAATAATATTAAGTATAATAAACGGAAACGCAAATATATGTATCTTATAAAATAGAGAGGCTTTACTAAGCCCTTATAGGAACCCGTTGACTCTGTAGGACTTATATAAGCCGCAGAAGACTTTCACGAACTCTACCTAGAACTACCTCAGCCCTATCTCGCAGAAGCTCGAGTTTAAAGGGGGGGTACTATTATAGGACTCCTCCGTAACACCTTATACACGTCCACCTGTTTCCACCTACGCAGCAAGAAGAGACTGACTATGAGATGGTAATCTGATGGTAATCTATGGCAATCTAACGGCAATCTGCCGCATTCTGCCATATTCTGCTAAGTCCACCAAATCCTGCCAAGTTCTGCTAGGACCGCTACTCAAATCCTATTCTGCTCCGTGCACGTGTCGACCAAGCAACCAAACTAGCGATATATACCCTTTCTTCCCGTTTTCTTACCTTCTCTCCTTACGCAACGTCTTGACTTCATTACACAGTTTATGTACATAGCTTAATAATATCTACTTCGCTATATATTATCACCACTTGTACTTACTCCGTGACACTTAGAAACTAAGGGCGATAAAGCTAGTAACGCTGACGATAAAGCCAATAAAGTTAACAAGGCTGGTAAAGCCAATAACCGACCAATCCCCTGTAAATTGGGTATGTGCATCCCCTTTAATTTACGATAGACTTGTCTAATAATTAGTAGATGACGGGAATAACGGCAGTGATAAGGGCAACGAAGAAGATAAGGAGCTACTTTTGTTAGAAGTGCTATAAGAGGAGGTACGCGTACCTGCGCACAATTACACTACACCTTTAACACTAAATAGCAGTTAAACGGATAATTTAGCTGAGGGGTATCGCATTAGAACCGTTCCGCAGTTTAGGTAGGAGCTTAGGATATTAGTAACCACTGGTTAAGAGTCTTTAGGAGCCGAGAAGTTAAAGAAGTGGAGGTTTAATTAGCTTAAGCAACTAAATAACACTAATTATATCTCCGATACTTCTATTGGCGAGAGTGGTGAGAGCCTACGACCTAGGAAGTAATGAAGCTTACTAGCTTCCTGGAAGACCTCGCCTTCCGGCCCTCCCATACTTGGCCTTATTAATGGCGATAAGTATATTAAGGAGCGAGCGGCCTTTACTACGCGGTCTGCTAGCCCTTCTCTTTAGCGAGCTTCGTCCTCTTGTGATATTGGACTACCGCAAGACAATCTTAATAATCTCGTTAGTAGCTTAGCTAAAGAATGCGATTACAGCGATGACAATAAAGATGGTAAGAATGATGTGGATAAAGGCAAGGCTAAGAATAACGGCCTACTATATTATTATCTACCTTTTGCATAAGGGTGCCTGGCTTCTGCAGATTGCAGATATCTCTTCTTAGATTCTCCGATATAAGCCGCAGCAATCGATCAGCTAATAGGTTATGCGCTTTACTCTGCCTAAATAGAAAGATATTTAAGCCACTGCCGGTACTAAAGTAGTCCTTTACCGACTAATGAACAAAGTACACTGTTTGCTTATAAAGCGTTAGGAAAGAACTATAAGAGCCAACTAGATTTTATAAAGTTTGCGAGTTGTTATAGAGATCTTCTGGAAGGCTGGTAAGGATTTCCATTTCGCCAAGGTGTAGAGGACGATAGGAGAGCGTAATTGTGCGAAGAATCTGTAAGCAGACTTCCACCTCTTTTGGATTTCTATGTTGGATCTGGGTTTTGCGCAACCTAGGGATAGACATTACTGCGACCAAAGAATTCTAGACCGAATTTAGGGACGTCTTAATATGTTTAGGTAGAGCTCTGGTCATTTAAGGGGTGGGCTATATATTGGTTAAGTTCCTAAGTAATATATTAGGTAGTAAATTAATCTTGCGTTTACTGGGGCTTATATAGATCGACTAAGTATAGACAAGATATATATTTAAATTTCTTAGATCAACCTAAACGGAGAAAGGAAGAGAAGTATTATATAACAACTTCCTGCCTAAGCTGATTTCCTAACATCTTTACTTATACTTGCACTAGCACTTTAAGCAACAAAGTATATAATTAGAATTAGGGTTGAACAGACAACTGCTGTTCTTAATATAATATATAAACTCAGTATTATAATTATAATAGGTCTTGGTCTTACAGAGGGTATTAAAACTGTTATTAATATTTTCGCTTTTGCGTTTAGCCGTGATGTACCTCGCCTTAGCGGATTAAAGTAGTAATTTTGTTTATTATAGCTAAGATTAGACAGCTTGAAGTTTCTGTATAGATTTTCCCTCTATATCCTTAGATATGGTAATCGCTGTCCATATAATGCTGATGGTGAAATTGCTTATAATATCTAGCTCTACGAAGTCCTTAAGTTTAGCAAGCTCTTTAATATACTCGGCCGCTATTAAGGTAATTATATTATGCAATGCTAAGTCGCCTATTAGGCTAAAGACTTTCTTAACAATATTAGGAAACCCGTTTGCGGACCAGCTAGTTCCTAGAATGTGTTAGATTTTTATATTTATAAGCTCTTTCAGCTGTGGTATATCATAATAATCGGCAATTGTATTAACATAGACGTGGCGAAGTGTGATATTGGCTATTATCGGCTGTGTTATTATGTCTTTATTATCGCCACCGCTATTGTCTAGTTTAGATGGCGATAAGGTATTAGCGTTGTTAAGTTATACTACCTCTAATTTTAGATTAAAGTTTAAGTACGAATAAACTGGGTTAGTGTATAAATATATCCCTTACCTTGGCCAAGCGTTTCTATATTTATAATATTAGATCCTTGCTCCTCCCCACTATTATTATAGTCCTTCTTATATATAAATTGGATTATTTTCTTAACGGTACCGGAATTAAACTCGTTAATATTTATAATGTTAGTCACCGCCTTCTACCCATTAGTTAGTTCCTAGTTAGGGTTAATTTCACTAGAGGTTTAGTTAGCTTTTACCTAAAAGCCTTTATTATAGGCAGCTATAAGTACAGGAGATTAGGTGCATATAATTACTTTATAGACTTTAAACTCCAGCCCCTAGTATATAAGTTTTAAGTTGCTATATTTCTCACTGTTTATAAGCTGCGCTAAGCTAAGCGGAACACTTTTAGATAATATATTTCGTTAGTTTTCTTTCCTAGTCCTAGTTTTAACTGCGTCTTAAGCAATATTTAAGGGAGTAATTTAGGTCCATCCCTTCTCTTAAATATAGGTAACTGAATTAAAGAGGGAAGCTTAAAGAGGGATTATAGATTAAGCAATTACTCTAATTATATATAGCTAGAAGGGTATTAACCTGCCTTTATTTAGGTGGCTCTAATAGAAGAAATATAGATATAAAGTGATTTCTATTACATTTGGAGATCTACACAGCCTCTTAAGGTCTATGGTGCTTTTACCACCCTCTATTGCCCTCTAACGTTATAAGGAATGGGCTTGGAGAATACATAACTACCTAAGAAACTTGGCAAAAATAACTAAGTAAAACCCTTAAAACAACGCGGCCTAAATTAGAGAGCGTAGTCCAGTAGCATATATCCAGGAATAAGTCATGTCTTATAGAATGCGCTAGAAACAATCCTAAATAGGGGCCTAAACTAGACCTACGCAACCCTTTATAGCCCAAGCATTGGCTTCCCATAAGGAGATGCAGGTGTCCTTAACATATCTAGAATTCGCTATTACTGCAAATATAGAATTTTAGCGTAATTTTATAGGAGGAGGCTAGTTTGATAATTTATAGTCCTATACTTAGCTCTATAGAACGCACGCCCTTTTAGCACGTGGGTAGATATATATTTAGAATTCAGCTATCCTTTCTCTTTCTTTATATTTATTCTTGTTAATAGTAACTGCACTGTCTATTAGCTAGTAATACCGTATTAAAGCGCCTAACAATCGCCCTTATGTAATAATCGCTTGCATCGAAAATGATTTCTATATAAGCGATTGTTACGCGAAGGCGATTGTCAGGCGCTTTAACCTAGTATATATACATCCTAATAAATTTGCGTTATATAACTTTGATATAACATAAATACACAGCCTTAGACTTAAAATTTAGAATCTAATATTATAAGCGTCCTTAAATCCAAACGTATACTGGGATACTCCGCTATAAATAATAGGGCACGGCGCCAAGCAGGCTATTCTACTATGGGTTTAGTTAGTAAGCATTCCTAAAAGGATATTTCCCCTCTAGATGCCCCGGCTAAGAGCTTAAATAGATATTCTACTAAAAATAACAAGGCTATATATAACAGGAAAGGCCACTATATACTTAATTAACCCAAGCACTAACATGGAGATAGTCATTAGTTACGCATAAGAGGGTAAAAATAGTTATAGTTCTTCTTTAATAAATTACAAATATTAAATGCCTAAAACATACATTCCTACTGGCGCATCTGTAAGCGCTCACTTGATGCTTTAAAAGAAATATATTAGATATGTATTATATAATAGTTAAGCGAGCGAAGAGACTTATTATTAGCTGCATAGCAGTCTGCTATTGGAGAAAACTTTATAAAATACTTAAGTTTATCACACAATAATACACAGTAAAAAGAAGACTCTATTCCTACCTAGCCAGCAACTTAATAAGACGCTATTTAAAAGAATCCAACCCTACAGCACTTGTTACTATTAGGTTCTATTGCCTAGGACCTACCTCCTCCACTTACTCTTTAGCCGCGTCCTCGCTAGATTGCCTACTCTTAAGGCTACTAGTGAAACGATCCCTTCTAATAAATAAACCTGCTATAGGACCTCCTTTATGCCTAAACCTAAAATCTAAATCAAAACCGCCATCCAAGTTAGAATTCAATAGACCAATTGTTAAAGACCAGCTTAATCCTATAGAAGTTAACATTATCGGCCGGCGCGCCGGGGCCCTAGATATAAAGCCCTTAATAGTTAATAGCGAATTCATTAATCCTGCTCTATTACTATTACTTCCCTAAAGGTTTCTAACTAAGAAGCTGGTATTATTTATATCTACTTCCGTCTACTGGGGTAACTATAAAGTTGGTATCTTTATTCTATTATCTACTTCCTCAGCTTCCTTAGCTTATAAAGTAGCGTCCTTTAAAGTGTTAACTTCTGTGTTATTTATACCCACAATATAACCATTATAAGTCTTTTTAAATAAACTATTATAATATCCTCTCTCTAAATAACCCTAAAGGCTTCTAGCTATGAAGGTGGTCTTATTCGTGCCTGTCTCTAATAGTTAGGGGGATTACGGAGTTGGCGTCTCTACCCCATTATCTACAAGCATAGGGTCGGCTTGCGCTGTATTATTTACTATATCGTCCGCATCCGCATCTATAATGTGACTATTATGGGTCTTTTTAAACAAACCATTGCGATATCCCATCTCTAAACACTAATTTGCCAAGTATCGTTTCTCCAGACGGGAATTAAGTATATAAAAGAGGAGTTCTACTAACTTATTATTGTTTTCGTCCTTATAATTAAGTCTTTTAAGAAGTAACTTGGTCCATATTAAGATCTATTTCTCTATTACAACTGCTTGCCGCCTAGGGTCTTTCTTTTTAGGAAGAGGCGGAACTTCTAAAAGGCTATATATATTAAATATAATGATTCCTACCAACTAGATATCCACTTTGGCCCTATAGCCATTACTCATACAAGTCCTCCCGGGGAAAACGTCTGGCGCAGCATATAGCAGTGTCCCACAGAAAGTATTCAGAAGGTTATTAGTTAGTGTTACAATCTTAAAAAGACCAAAATTGGCAATAATAATGGTAATCTTGTCCTTGTCCTTATCCTTATTAATAAGTAGGTTTTCGGGCTTAAGATTACGATGGATTATCCTATATTTATGCAGGTAACGGAGGCCGAGGAGTATCTATTAAAGGGTAGAGACGTATTGTTTGTCCATAAAAAGATGTCGCTCAAGGTAGCCGTTAGGGTAAAACAGCATTATAAAGGTAGGCTTAGGTGTAAGGTGAAAGTTAATTACCTACATAATATTTAGCTATTTAATAATTAGAGCTATAACCAGAGCTAACCCAGGTAGCGGTAATAGTATACTTATATAAGCATTGTTTCTTATAATATTAATTTCATTCTATATTATATCCCTCTATTTTTCTTTATCCCGCTTCCTCTTCTAGTCGCTGGCGGAGGCCTTAAATGGAGGGGTAAACGTCTTAGTAGCATAGTACAGCCTATTACGTATTCTAATAACCTTGCGAACTTTACTAAATTAGCCCTTTCCAATTACTTTATTGTCTAAGTAGATTGGCCGGTGCGTAGGAGTCTAATATTAACTGGGTATTATGGTAGACTAATAGCTGTTAAATTTAAGTGCCTTAACAAATAGGAGCGCTGTCTAGCTTTGTTTAAAGAATGCTTGCAAGTTCTCCCTATATTTAGGTTGACCTGCTCGCTGGTTAGGAAACTTAATTTTGATTACTAGACTACCTATATAGATTGTAATATCCTCCTATTCTGACTTAGTGCTAGGCCTATGGGAGAGAATCCACATTTCCTTCTTCTGCTTTTTGTTTTATTTTTGGTTATTATAGCTAACAGCGGTCCTATGCGACGAATAGTAATTGTGAAGAAATATCCAACCCCTCTTATTAATGTTAATATTGTATTGCTAGCCACTAATCCCTCTGGTTTCTTAATACCCTAGAAGGACATTAGAAAGCTTATTAGTGCTAAACTACCACCCTTCTAAGGGGTCCTTAGGGGGCTTATTAAAGGTTAAAATAATGTAATTAGTGGCATCCTAGTCTACCTCCCTCTCCTCCTTAGATAGTAATAATACGGACGGCGTAGGCTCCTAACTGTTAATTATAGGTTCTTTAGCGACGCCCCCTATAGCACTATAGAAGCGATTCGCGTTTTCCAGTAGGTAAAAGGCCGTTATAGCCCTGTTTTTCCTATCGCGTGGGGTTAGAACTGCGAACACATTAGGGTTGTCTATGCTAAATAGTAAGGTAGGGACAACGAATTATAATAGGATAGATTAGTAGAATAAGAAATAGACCTTGACAGGAGTACTAGAGACAGAAAATGTTGAAAAAACAAACAGTCCTAGATAGAAGCACTTAGGAAAAGCAGCTAATATAGGTAATATACCTAGGCACTTCTGCTCTTAGGTACCCCCATAGGTACAAAGGCTTATAGCTGCATAAATTCGTGTTAATTTAATAGGCTTATACACTATATTAAGCGCAGGGGCCAATGGGTCGCAGGGGCTTACTTTAAGGGGTAGGCCGCATTTAATAGAAGGTAGCACGAGCACTAACTAGTAGGCGCCCCTATAAAATTTTCTTAGGGATCTCTCCAATTCTTATCTTTTCTTATTATCTCTTCTTTGTAGGTAGCCAGATAGCTAGTTATCTAGTCCTTAAATAATTAGTATTAGGTTTAATTATCTCTAGCCTCCAAGCCGCTAAAAAAGGGCGGCCTAACTATTATCCAAGGGAACTGCGCCTATATAGGTCTCACATCTGCTACCTAGCAGCCCGCGTTATATAATAATAACTACTTCGCTGCTACTATGTGTACTACTACTATTCTACTTTTCCCTATCCGCTATAGATTTAGACTACTCTTATATTAATAACCTAGTCGCCCGCCGTACTGTTAAAGACTTTAGTAGCGATTTTAGGTATATGCTGGCTTACTACCTATAATTACAGCTAATTATGCCAATACCTCTCCCTTAAAAAGCATCGTTATAGTACTAGGCTTAGAGACCCTTACCAAGCCAGAGAAAGCCAAAGTATACGCTAAATTAGAGACTTTAGAGTACAAGTTTAGAAACCCCTTAGACTACCCTAGGCGAGTTAAGCTAATATAATACTTTCCCTTATGCTTAGAAGCCAACTTCTAATCATATCTTATTAGGTTAATAATGCTCTTCTATCTAGGCTATAGTCAGTACTCCTACCCCATCCATCCCTTTATTATACTAATAATATAACAATATAGAGACCTAACACCACTCCTTAACCCTAAGGCGGAGGAGGAGGAGTCTCGCTCTATAGAGGACTAGGCGCGCAAGGTTCTAAAAAAGGAAGGCTGTCCTTCTTACTACCTAACTAATCTTAAGATTCCCTTACTAGACATCCCTAAGCAATACTAAGGAATAATATTGTATTAGAAATCGTTTGCCAGAATAAATAACTTAGTACTCCATACCTAATTATTAGACTGGGAGCAATTTTGTTAATCTTAAAAGAAAACCTAATAATAGTATCAACACAAACCTTTTAGTGATTTTGAGGAGAAGGTCTAGGAACATTAACAAAGGTATTAATTAGGAGGGAATGTACGTCTATAATCTAACTTAGGACAACAGAGTCGGCTAGAGAATTGGACTAAGTTTTAGAACTACCATCTTTAAAACCACAAGTGGTTAGAGAAGAAGAGAGATAATTAGAAGAAAGCGTTAGATATTACTTAAAAGAAAGCCAAGGGTATAAACACTATAGGCGTTAAATATATAGCAGAAGGCCTAAATTTTTAGTATATGCTAGAGACTACTAAACAGAAGTTAGGATACTATAAGAATCTCCTACGGTAGATTAAGTAGGAGCGTATAGCAATAAATGCTGTACAACCGCCATCCGTTAAAGGAGACTATAACAATTAAAATAGCGGACTAAAAGCTATCCAAATGCCCTCCAAATTTGACCGCTAGAAGAGACGACTGAAAGCTTATAAGGTACTTAGCAAGGTAAGGGTTTCGAAATTTAAGCCCTGGAAATGGAATATACAACACTAGAAGCGTAATGCACTAGAAGCTTAACCTGCTATTAAGGACTTAGGCCCTCTATAGAGCAGCGTCTTATAGAGCCCGGACAGCCAAGAGAGCAAGCCTCGAAGTACTAAGAAAGACGCCACTCTATATTAAATTTGTCCACAGAGGGTGTCTAAGGTTAAATGATTTGCTAATACTAGCGCGAAATCACCGCTAGCAACACCGCTCCGCCGGGTTTAGCAAAAATAAGCACTAGATCGAGTATAACCTAAACACCAGCAGTCCCTATAACGGCTATAATCTGCGCCTATGGTTGTTAAGACGCGTAGTAGACGGGAGTTATAGAGACTAGAAAGGTAGGAGTTTCTAGATAAGTAACTAGGCGTTTCTAGTAAATAGAAATATTACTCCTAGTTTATTACACAATAATACATCACCCCTTCTTCGCTATTATAGGTAATAAACCCGAGCAGCTTCTTACGCATTGTTATTATCTACGACTCGCCAGGCGGATGCGGGCTAGGGTAACACAATAGTAGGTGGGAGCAAGCTTGGGATAGGCTAGGTAGGGCCCAAGTCTAGGTCTATTTAGCGGCTAGGGGGACGGCATTAAGCCTCTTAGTAAAATAATTTATATATTAATAAAAGCTACAAGCCAAAATGCCTATGCGGGCTTAGGGTTAAACGGCGCTTAACAAAATAGTCCGTGCTCCATTACCTAGGCGCTAGTCTTTATATAGGAAATATTATTGTATATAGGCCTTATCTTTATTAAGCGGACCGAACTTACGCCAAGATAAATCCTATAAATGTTATATCCTAGGAGGCTTACTGTCCTAGGAGAGCCGGTTTTAGATATCTTATCTTTAGCGCACTATCTTAGATCAACCTTAATATTTAATATATCTTATAAATAATTTATCTCATTAGCCCAATCCTTATTTTTAGCCTCTAGTTCTTCTATTGTGGACTTAAAGCTTAATTGTTACGCAAAAATATAACCGCTATTTTAGGGCTAATAGCCTGCTTTCTAGATATAGAATTTATATTTTATAATATTTATTTATAGGCTAGCTTCTCTAAGCTTTTAAAGAATTTATTTCTAGCGAATACCTAGATAGAATAAGCATGGGCTTTTAGTAATAAAGGCGACTTACCTTAAAGAGCCTTCCTAAATAGACCTTAATAAAGTAAATAGCTCCTCTCTTTCAGCTACAGGAAAGCAATGGCCTAAAGATAGGATGGATAATAAAACATCAAACACCTAAATTCTAAAGATGCCCTTAAGTCTTACTAAAGACGCATTTGGCAAGCCAAAGCTAGATTATTATAGGTGCACTCTTCCAAAGTTGCGAAAGTAAAGGGTAGAGTTGCCATATAGAAGGGACGGGGCTAGTAGCTTGGGTGTATTCTTATATTTTAGTTAGTAGTAGTTCTTTTACTAGTTAAGGTCCTAATTTTAGCATTTTTTTAAGCACCCGTCTATATAACATTATGGCAAAGTCTGGCCAGTCTCCTAGCTAAGCTTAAATAGCTGCTAGACATAGGTTAAGGTAGGCCGGCCTAATATAGGCAAGAGTAAATTTTAAAAGCATCTAAAGATTTAGGTGTAGTGTATTGATAACTAAAACGCCCAATTACTAAAAGGTGCCACGTTACGCTTTTAGTTTTTAACAAGCTGCTAGCTTAGCAGTTCTAGATACACTACTGCCTAAATTAGTAAAAGTAGGGAACCTTGGCAACTTCTAATATAAAACGGCAAAGTTCGCACCTAATATAAATAGTAGCTTTTTGCTTCTAAACTTAGAGAATAACTATTCGCTTCTTTTATATCCCTTATCTTACTATGCCATATAAGATCTCCCTAAAATTAGACAAGATTAGCAAGCGTATATTTAAACTTAATAATATTAATTATATTCTTTCTAAGGAACTAAGCGTTAGAGTATCTAACCTTTTAGCATAAATTATAGTCCAGAGGGGCCTAGACGAGATAGTTAAACTTATATAAGAGGAAAAGCCTTTACCAGTCTAAAGAATAGGGTTTAATATTAAAAAATTATCTAACGGCACTGAAAAAAGCCAATCATAATAGTTAGAACTATAGAAGCTAGACTTTATAACCTTAATCTTCTATACCTTGTCTTTCTCTGGTCTATCTATGCTACTATATAAATAATTCAATTGGCTCTTAAACAATACGCAGTGCTATTTAGAGGCGTGAGATCTCCCTCCTATATAAATTGTAATAGATTAGATAAGAAAGGTGATAATAAATACGCTAAGGCAAGAAAATATAAAGGCGTTTTTAGAAAGTATGTTTCTTTAATATTATCCTTATAAATATTATTAATCGACGTCTAGACTACCATAAGCTTAAGATATAACTATACAATTCTAGTAACCCCTCTATTTTAGAGAAAGCATCTTTAAAATAGGGATATATTGAAGGTACGTAATTCCTTAACTATATAGTCTATAGGACTAATTGGAGTAGACCATTCTTCCTACCTTCTAACTATAACCTTACCACTTACTGCTAAAGCCGCTGAAGTCATTTTTATATACATTAGGGAGGGCCTAAGTAATAAATTAACTATATTATTTCTATAACTATAGGTACATTTCCTATTTGTTACTGTCCCTTATAACATATACATAAAACTCATGGAAAAATATACGACTAAGACATAAATGTCCAATAAACGTTATAAGATGTACTTAACTTTGGCGCTATTTATAACCTAGTAATATTTAGTAGATTCTAAGATAATTATAGTCGTTCTGTCTAATACATTATAAGTTATAATAGGTCGATAATCCGTTTTAGTATAAACTTTAAAGACTATGACATACCCACTGCTGCTATGTTTTATAACAACCACTATAGTGCGCTGAAATAGTCCCTATACTGTTAACTTATAAGGACCTGTCTAGTCACCTTTAACCTCCCTATCTTATTTGGTCTAAATGGGACTTAGCAATAGTATAATCTTTATACTAAGAAGTTAAAAGCGTACTTTATCTTTAAATATTCCTTTTAGCTTTTGATTGTCCTTTACTACCTTATTAGTAACATTAACCGTCCTTCTAGTCTTGCTTATAACGGTAGAGTTATAAAACTTAAGCTTTTCGAAGGTAGTATATAAGGATACAATATCTATAGCAAGCGCGCGCAAGTAGTTGTCTTAGGTCCGTACAATAAGAAGGTAGCATATAAATTATAAGAGCAGCTAATTTTACATAAAACGTTAGCACCGCTAAAAGATAGTAAAATTGGTACTTACTATAATTATACCGCTACTAAATGGGATCCAATAGTATAATAGTAGGGTATATACGCAAATCTTATAAATGGGTGTTATACTCTATATTCTCCAACGCATATGCAGAGTTCGATATGGTAAGATAGGAGTGTTGTAGTTATAGGACTAGGAGGAATAGATGGTAGTATTAGTGCCCAACAATAATATTTAGATATTTCAAGGTTGTTTGTCCTTAGCCTAAAGGTAAGGCCTTAAATTGTACGCAATATCTATACTACTATAGGGCAAGTATTGCATGCTGACTTTTACTAAGGTTTATACTAACCAAAAATAGACATTATATATATAGATCTTATTATATGCTAACACGCGTATAGAGAAGAGTAAGAAGTCAATAGAGTCTTAAATTATAATGGGTTTTTATATATAACTTAATAAGTTATTTTGTTTTAAGGGCATAACTTTAATTTTCTAGGCCTACCTGGCGAATATATAGTCTTAGATATAGAAGCGAACTTATATACTAGTATTTAGAAGCGAACTTATATGCTAGGATTTAAAAGTGAACTTACGCGCTAGTATTTAAAAATAAACTTATACACTAGTATTTAAAAACAAACATATATATAGTGGCTTTGGTAATAAAAAAGGGTCCTTAATATCTGTTAGGTTTCTACACATTAATTAAAGTAGTTAAATGTCCTTTTCGCGCCACTCTAGCACTAGAATCGAGATCCTAAATATAGGTCTTAGCTCTGTTTCTACAGTTACAGCAAAATTATATAATATTTACTCGGTCCTCTACTATATCGGAATTAATATTAATATGTATAACATAGTATCTCCTAGGATGAATAGAGGAAAGCATTTACGTGGCATATCGCATTGCTGGGTATAAAGAGGGCGGATCTTATTCAAAAACTAATACCATCGACTTTCTCTATACTTAGCTCCTTACTCTATACACTTAGCTTATTACCAATTTTATACTTTAATTCAGTACTATGTTACTAAAGCTTTATAAAGCAATAATGTTAAACCAGTCCAAGGTTATAAAGCTATATAAGGTGTCTCCAGATACTCCTCCTAGCTGCGGAAGTTTATAAACGCCTCTTTCTAGCCTGGTTATACCGCCCTCGGACCTAGTTACTGCCCTTTACCTCACGGAGCTGCTTAAGGACATACTAGGGGCAATAAAAGTAACATCTGGCGCTATAGACACTCCCAAGGCTACTACTATATTGCAATTAATCAAGTAAGGCGTTACGGCCGTAGAACTCCTAGTAACCACAAAGATGCTACCTAACTCCGCTTCTCCACCTAAGACTACTAAAGCCATAGTTATAGAATAGCCCAAACCAGGGGAAGCCAAATTATGAATATCAAAGGTGGCATATAAGAAAGTTAATAAAGTGTAAGCTCTTAACAAAATACAAGTGGATATAGTTAATATAATTATTAGCTAGAATCTAAAAGCCTATAAATATATAATTGCCGAGCTAGTAGACCCTAAGGAAGAAGCAAATAAACTAAATTAATTTGTGTTTGTTATTCGTATTCAGATTAGTGGGTATAGTGCACTCTATTAGTCTCCCCTACTACTTATAATAAAGTTATAGATAAAATAACAAAAAACCTAACTTCCTATATTAATGTCAAATCTAAGATATTGCGAGATGTTTTAAGGATAGCCCTTTAAGATGTCCGCGGAATCTCTCTTACAAAGAATATACCTTTAGTACGGCATATCTTACTAATAGGCTACCCTAATGTTTTAAGTTTGGAAGCTTATTTTACGTATAGGTAGAATAGAATCTCCTTTATTATTTCCTACTAGATTTAGAGTTGTATTAAACCTATATAAGAGACAATTCCAAGGACACACTTTATTTAAAGCATTTAGACCTTTTAATAGAGTATATAAAGACTACTTATAAGCCAATTAGTGAACGCCTACTCTTACTTCTTAAAAGGAAAGAAATTACGTATAATCTTCTTTAGGCCCTCTTTAAACTAGGTTTGGAGGTCTATTCCACTTATAAAGGTACTTACGTGGCAAGATATGTTATATGCGATTATGGTAAGGAGAAAGTTAAGTTAAATAGTTCTAAATACTTCCTTATTAAAACTTACTATCTAGATTTTAATAGAAAGGTACTTAAAGAAGCTACTACTAAGTATAAAGTCCCGTAATTTTAGGGAGCGATATAAATTGATCTCCTTTATATATATCCCTTTTAGTTTTAACCTAACTTAGAAGAAACTAGGAAAGACCTAATTAAGTATAGTTATATATTTATTTCCTTAATAGGAATCTATTACCAATAATATAAGGGCTATACGTTCTAGCTAAATAATAAGGGCGAGGTAAATAGCTACCACGTTAAGAGCAGGATTATAGTTAATGCAGTTAGATTCTAGAAATGCAACTCTAATTATATTAGACCGCGAATCTATTAGAATAAGCTAGCTATAATAGACCTTAGCACTTTTGAACTAGTTCCCTTAGATAAAGACAGCTAAGTTAAGTATATAGATATTAATCCAAAATGGCTAAAAGAGCGTAACTTACTTGTCTATAGTCTAACTGTATTAGGTTTTAGTCTAGATAATAAAGAGTTCTATAAGTTACCTAGGCGCTTGGTAAAAGCGGTTTTATATTAATAAGCTATAGTTAAGTTTGCTATTAAGCATATAAGCAACATTAAGTGGAACCCTTTATTTAATAAACTTATCATCCCTTATAAAAAAAAGAGAATTGTGCGGGCGCTAAGTAAGTTATATTTAAATTAGGGCTCTGACTATACCTTTAATAATTTAGTATAGGGCAAAGGAAAAGGAATTATTCTCTTATTATAGTATACTCTCTATACCTTACTAATTTAATCGCTTATATAATATACCAGTAGGCTACCTAGCGTTGGGAAAATGTTAATAGTAAAGATAATAGTAGAGTCTCTTAAAGCCCCGCTTTATATAGTAAGTGGCCTGTTTACTTATTTATTGGGGTTACTCTTTAATAAACTAGATTGCTACTAGCTAATTAGGCGTTAAGGCTATAAAAATTAAGAGAATCCTATCTATAACCTTTATAATAGCAACCCGCTGGAAAGCTACTCTGCTTCTTAATAAAGTAGACGTATTTATAGCCTAACGCACGCTTAAAAATCCTAACTGTAATGCCCTAGTTTCTGTATTTTTATGTAAACTGGAATACTATAAGGGGATTCTATTTATTACAACTAACTAAGTGCAGATATTTAATAAAGCTATAGTAAGCAGAGTATATATTATAATTAGGTATAAACCGCTGGACAAAGGTATGTAAAAGGATATTTAGAGGATGTTCCTGGCAAAGGCAAAGACCGAATATGGTAAGGCAGATTATAACTTAAACGTACTTAAGCATATAGCAAGCAAAAATCTTAATGGGCAAAAAGTAAGTGCTTTACCTTATTAGCTGCGCTAAGCTGACCAACTAGTCTAGATAAAAAATGCCGTATTAATAGCTTAAGTATTAGCGTGCTATAATAAAACTTAAGTAAGCAAGTTATATTTGGAAATCGCTATTACTATAAATAAAGAATTCTAATATAATTTTAGGGGAGTAGGTCTAATAGAGAATATGCAATCTTACATATAGCTCTATATACTCTGACTATTCCCCTCTTCTCTTTGTTCTTTTACCCTTTGCGTTAACTTATTTACTAGAGTTTAGTTAGATCTTTTATTACTAAGACGTAATTTTAGGTAGTTAATTAATGCTATGTTCTCTTGCATCTATTATAGTTATTATATAACGGATAGGAACCCTACTATATTTACTAAGCTAAACCCCTAGCTAAACGAAGTTTTGGTGTTAAGGAAAGGATCTAAATTGTAAAAGGTAAGCAAGGAGGAAGATATGGGGTATATTCAACTTAATACTATACCAAGACTTATAATATAGCTTTGACCTATAGAGCTTAAAGCTAGGGGGGTATGTCGACCTATTTCCATTACCTATTACTAACTTAGTGGCAATGAAGAGACAATTACAAATCGTTATTAGCCTTCTTGCCACCTACCTTCTGTATATATAGTCTCTTTTCTTTATAGATTAAGAAATAGAGTCTTTCTTATCTTCTAATCTGCTATAGCGCGGGCGAATTGCTGGTAGATCTGGGAATAGGAAAACAGAAGCCGCAGGGCATTGGTTCCTGTATAGAAATGCAAGCCGCAAGGGATTGGTTCCCATAGGGTGGTGGAATACATGGGCATTAGCACCCGCAGGGGATTCGTTAGCGCAGGGGATTTGTTAGCATAGGGGATTTATTAGCGTAGGGGATTTGTTGGCGTAGGGGATTTATTAGAGTAGGGAACTGGTTCCCATAGGGCGGCAAAACACGTAGGCATCGGCTCCTGTAGGGGATTTGTTTAAGTAGGGGACTTATTTAAGTAGGGGATTGGCTAGAGTAAGGGATTAATTTTCCTACAGCCTCTATTTAGGCGGCACAAGGCGGCTTCTAATAGGCTAGGGAGTAGATTGCATATTTTGTGGAAATATAAAGCCCATATAGGATGGTAGGGTATGGGGACCTAATAATCTAGCAGAAGATTAGGTTATCCGCTTTCCTAGGTTTATTTAGCCTATCCTACACTATTTTATATGCGTTTCGACTAAGGCTACTACCTAGCCTTAGCCGCCCAAATCTCTACAAACCTTTAACTCGTGCGGTAGAAGAGTATAGGGTAATGAAATATTATTTTATCTACTTTGCTAGCACCTTTAGATCCTTCTATGCTTGCTAAAGAATCTCTTTTATCTAGGAATAAAGCCCCCTATCTTCCTTCTCCCATCTCCTATCTATTGGGAAAACCACTTTTCGCAGCTTATTAACCTATAGGACTAGTGGCTGATAGTAAGGTATAAATGCCTTAACTATATAGTTAAGAAAATGCCCTTCCCTGTTTACTAGCCCTAATTTTAACTTAGTTAACTTAGTGGTATTCTTATAGTTCTAATGCTTAAACTTAGTTGGACCGATATCTTTACCTAGCCTATTATAGTGTACACATATCCAGAAAAGCACCTAGAAGAACGACTCTAGATTATGCCTAAAGGAGTATTTCTCGCCTAGAAGTACTCCTATAGCTATAAACGCTCTTATACTAGTCTTGCCCCATACTCCCAAAGGTCCTTCTCACTTCTCTTTAATTGCAAGATTGAAGTTAATTAAGAATGCCGGCTAAGAAGGATTATTATCTTCCTTATTTATTAAAAGGTTACCTGTTAAAATGTCATATTAGATAATGCTGGCCTGCGTATATAAAGACTTATATCCTTTAATACCACCCTCTAGTATAGCAAGCATTGCAGCCCAAGAGCTTGTCTTATAAAGAGGCTTTTTATAGTTACTAGTAATAACGCGTCAGTGCACGCGATTCTGTATAATAGGGCGCTTAGTTAGAAAGGTCAAGTATAGGCGCTTACCGGGTGGTAATAGGGCGCTATAGCTAGAAGACCTTTTTCTACTAGAACTTTAACCTTTTCTTATACTTCCTTGCACTCTAGCTAGTCTTAGAGGCATTATTAAGCCTTCTGGCTTATAGTTTGTCGCTTTTATAATATCTAGCCCCTTGTAAATATTAAAGATGTTATTATCTTATCTACTTACGCAAATAGTTTTATAGTAATAGTACTTAGCTATATTAACCACTCCCTTCTCTAATATCTTATATAGCAGTTTACCTTCTTCCTTGCGCTTTAGGTACTACCATAAGTCTTTAATAATAAGGGGTATCTTAAGTGTCCCCTTACAGTGTGCTTTCTAGTAAGTAGTTACTTAATTAGCGATACAGCGTACCTGCTTTATAAGTTTATTAAGGATGAGACGCTTAGTCTAGCTATTATATATAATTTTAATATACCATTTACTGTCTAATATTAGAAAGGTAGGGTTAAACCTAAGCTACTCCTTATTTATCTAGAGAAATCCCAATATTACTAAGGTAAATTGTAGTCTGTCTTTATTAATATTAAATAGTAATAATACGATGCCTTCTACCTGGTTATACTCCTATAACCATATAATAGACCTATAGAGGGTAAAGCCTAGAATAAAGCGACAACTATCCTAAGTGGCAAATACTTCCCTTATATATTTCCCTAAATTAAACCATGCTTTTAAGGCTATATTAGTATTTAGATTACTCTTTAGCTCTCCTAGTATAAGTATATGCGACTAATAACATTAGGAGCTTTTACTGGCTATTAGATTATCTACAAAGCCGATATCTAGCTTTTGGTCGGCCATAGATCCTTATAAGGGCTGCTAAGTATGCTCCACTAGTTTTTATTATGCCTTTAAAATAAACCTATGCTCCTTTATAAAGTTTAAAAATAATATAATTAGCTTATTAAACCACTTTAGGACTTATATTCTTTTGCGCCTTTAGGCCAGTTACGCCAGCTGCCCTTAGTATATAGTAGATTGTCCCCTTTCTTGCATTTCTTAAAAACGGCGGCGCTTGCCTCTTTAAGACCTTCTACTCCCCTAAAGAATACTTTATATAAGCCAGGAATCCCCATATAAAGAGGGCCTAGCTCCTCCTTTAGAACATTATCCACGTATTTCCTATATTTGGACAAGTTAGCGAAGCTACTTATATTGCGTTAATATGGGGTTTAAACATAGAATAGTAGTAGTTAGGGGGAAGGCGTGGACTCTATTATAGTAGCGTATACCTTCTCCTAGATAATCTCGTTAGGCTTAATATAAAGGATCATATTTAGAAGAGGCAGGAACTGCTTAATGTTAAAGTTGTTAGAATTAACCAAGGAGCTAAGCCAAAGAAGGTCACTATAAAGGGTGCCACAGCTAGCACTAGATGGAAGTACTTAAGCAGCGGGAAGATTTTGTAACGCTATAGTAAGGTTAATAACGAGATTTTTAAGCCCTGTATATGTTAGAGGAGACTTATAATAGATAAATTAATAAATACCTTTATCGCCTATCTAGTGCAATAAGTCTAAAGAGCTAGGAATACCTAGATCCTAATATATTAAGTTAAATAAATCGCGAAAGTCATTTAATCCTTCCCTAATAGGCTTTGTTTTGATTATCTCTAATCTGGAGAGATTTGCCATTATAGGCAAACGCGCTAAGAGCTATATTAGGAGGGCCGACATAGCAAGCGGGTAGGTAGGCGAGGAGGGGATATTAAAGAGGCTAGGATATAACGGATGGTATAATAGCAGAGAAGTAAATAAGTGTAGGGAGGTTAAGGACACGTCGCGCGTCTTGAAATAAGGATATAATAAGGAAGAAAAGTATAAGGAAGGAAGCAGAGTGTAAGCAAAACATAAGGATTATAGATTAGGCGTAGAAAAGTTAAGCTAATCTAATATAGCTCAGACTAAGGCTTCGCGGGGCTTAGTTAAATGCTAAGTTACGATAACCTAAAGTACGGGGACACCGTTTACAGTCTCTAGTTATATAGGCTAAAACGTAGTACGTATATAGGATTCCAGTATTATTAGAAAGCTATAGGCAGCGTTTATTAGTCTATAACTAATAGTAATTATTAGTTTTAGTTTGTTCCGCGATATATAAGGCTTAAATAGAGCGAGGCTCTAATGTAGTAATGCTAAAGGCGCTAGGCAAGGTGCAGCTGCAAAGTGGGTTAATTATTAGGTTAGTTATATACGCGCCTATAATCAATTATATAGCTAATCCTAAAATGAGCTAAACCTAATATACTAAATATAGATACATATAACCTCTTTTTATAGCAGTTAATTAACCTATTTCCTAAAAACTAGATCCTATTCCTAGAACCAGATCCCGTTTTTAAAATTACGCCCTTTTTATAGTAATTAATTGGCCTATATCCTAAAACCAGAATTAGAATCTAGTCTCCAGAATTGGATCTAGTTTTCAGAATCATAATTTAAGCCAAAACTAAAAATAATCTAATTGGCTTAATACCATATCTTTTTAGTTATATTTAGTACATCTAGGACCCAGAATTGGGACATAGCCTTTAGAATTAAAATATAGTTTTTAGAATTAGATCTAGTTTTTAAAACAAGATCTTATTTTTAGTTAAAACTTAGGCCAATATTAAGGGGTAGATTCTATATTTATTCTTAATATTCCCACCTTATTAATATATAATTTAGAGCCAACTCGCACCCTAGTTACCCTATAAAACGCTAATAGGCCATTAATTATCTAGTACTATAGTAATGTATTTAAAGCAAAGGTCACTACCAAGGTTAAAGCAAGCCACAAACAAGAATTTTTAAAAGTAAAAGGAGACCTTTTTATAAAAGGCTAATAGATTAAAGCGAGACTATAACGCGGATTGCTATATTCTAATATAGCGCAACGGTCGATTTTATACCTATACATCTATAGATTAACCTTTATAGCCTCTAAACCTATAAGATCTGGTAGGCCCTCTTCTCTCTATTGCTATACGGACTACTAACTGCTTTAAAGGAAAAGTTCTATCCTGCACTAGTTAAGAAAACGCTAGCACATTTTAACTAGGTTAAAGAGGGTAGGGCTAATAAAGGCTAATTCTAAAACATCCAGATTAGAAAGTAATAAGTCTTTTCTTTATAGAGGACCAAATAAGTTATAGGCCGGCCTGACTTACGCTACCAAGCATATAAAGGTGGAGAACTATTATACAAGCTAGGTAATCTTATAAGCTAGGTAATCTTATGAGCTAGGTAATTTTGCGAGCTAGGTAATTATGCAAGCTAGGTAATTATATAAGCTAGGTGATTTTACAAGCTAGGTAATCTTACGAGCTAGGTAATCTTACAAGTTAGGTAATCTTACAAGCTGGAAAATTATGCGACCAAGGTAATTAACTAAGGTGATTTGCTAAGACTAAACTAGTATAATATAGGTTTAGGTAGGGCATCCTAAGGGATATTTCTTCTTAGGATGGCTATAGTAAAGACTCTTACAGAGATCTCTAGTAATTACTATAACTTAGCTAAGAGTTGCATTATAATTAATATATCTATTTTCTAATTTATAAAAATAAAGCGATATAAATACTAATTAAATAGCATACTTTCTCTTAAAATCCGTAAACGAAATACATAAGCTGAACGCCAACCATCTAAAGACAGCTACTGAAAACCAGCCAAAGGCATATCACTGCAGGCACTCCCCGTTACTCCCAACTATTATAGGTACCTACCATTGTGGGTACTCCCTAACATTATAGGTGCTCCCCGTTACCGTAGGTACTGCCACTTATAGGCACTCCCCTTTATCACAGGTACTCCTTATTGTCGTAGGTACTCCTTATTATCGTAGGTACTCCTCATTATCGTAGGTACTCCTCACTATCAGGAGTACTCCCCATTATAGATACTCCCTTCCATTATAAGTGTTCCCTATAATTATAGGTACTCCTACTTATAGGTACTTATTAATATCGTGGGTACACCAAGTACTGGCTTTTTGCAGCTAACGTCCATTCCTAGGTCACGCAAAACCTACTATACTGCAAAATATAAGGGGTACTTTGACATCAAGCGACTATAACTGTGCGCACACGTAGATATTTACTATAATTCTATATTAGTTGTATGTTGTGGCTACTTTTAAACATTTAGAACTTCTTCTATCTAAAAATTACCTTACGCATTGTCGCCTTCGCGCCTAATACGCAGAGAATCTTATTCTTTAACGAAATAGAGTTCCTTCCCTATAGTACTACCGTAAAGCTCTAACAACTCCGTAATACTTGTAACGGTGCTACCTAAGCCTAAGAACCTTACTACGATGCTAGGAAGTTATTATCAGCCTTATATCTACTGTCGCGCGTAAATTTATGCAGGGTCGCAACCCCAGTCGGTACCTCCGATTGGGAGCGATTACCCGTTCTGGCTAGTGCGAAACAGCTATATAATCATCACATTGTAATCTATTTATAGCGGCCGCCAAGCTGGCTTGTGGCTCTCACACCTGTGGCTATATAATGTCTTAGTAAGCGGGCCTGCCCTAACCCGTAGCTATACCTCTAGTAAACTAACTCACCTCTTCTAGAATTCGCCACCACATAAGGGTATGGCCGGAGCGGGTCAGCCGCCCTCCCTACTAGCGTAGCGAAGGGACAAGTACCTCGCCACGTATAATATCATTACGTTTTCTAGAAACCTATAGAATCTACTAAAAGAGGCCCTCTTATAATATAAATATATGTAGTCCCCCGGACTCCTCTATAAAATAGAGATTATTAAAAAGATAAAGATAAAGATAAATAGGATTATTGCTAGCTTTTAAATAGGTCCGTAAGCGCTAACTACACTATCTTATCTAGATAAAGTTGAAGTAAGGTTATACAACCTGATGAATGTCCTACGCAAATCACGTTTCTATAAACAGCTATACAGCTTGGTCGATATTTAGGCGGAAGCCAAAGTAGAGCTTTTGTAATAGAACTTATCCACTGGTCATTTACAAAGATAGTAGGCAGCTCTTTTACCTGAGAGGGAAGACTACTTAAGAGAGGTAAAGGAAGAGGAATGTTTCCTCTAGGTGTATTCAGATACTGGCCATCTGGCGAGAAGGCCACGTTGTGGACCCAGCCGGAATGGCCCTTGAGCGTGCTGCGGCAAGACCCCATCGCTGCATCCCATAGCCGCACAGTGTTATCGTCGGATGTAGACGCTACTAGCTGGCCATCTGGCGAGAAGGCCACGTTGTGGACCCAGCCGGAATGGCCCTTGAGCGTGCTGCGGCAAGACCCCGTCGCTGCATCCTATAGCCGCACAGTGTTATCGTCGGATGCAGACGCTACTAGCTGGCCATCTGGTGAGAAGGCCACGTCACGGACCAGGCTGGAATGGCCCTTGAACGTGCTGCGGCAAGACCCCGTCGCTGTATCCCATAGCCGCACAGTGTTATCGTAGGATGCAGACGCTACTAGCTGGCCATCTGGCGAGAAGGCCACGTCGCAGACCGGGCCGGAATGGCCCTTGAGCGTGCTGCGGCAAGACCCCGTCGCTGC